>Ga0214479_100023_pt1 | contig 82196 bp, 63 predicted proteins | sample M1_20Mar14CPVII9_5_FD_165054 | JGI IMG/M metagenome (GOLD analysis project Ga0214479, IMG submission 165054) | Marine eukaryotic communities from Monterey Bay, California, United States - M1_20Mar14CPVII9sort6BwellE14 | ecosystem: Environmental > Aquatic > Marine > Unclassified | place: USA... | reverse complement strand
ATGAGGGCTTAGAGGCAGTAGGCTTTCCTACCGATTGTGGCATTGGTGGTAAAGCAGATGACGACGATTCTGTCGTAGATGATCTAGAAGATTCAGGTTGGTTTATTCTTGAGGTACCTATCTGATCAGCTGCTTGTTTCAGAGAAGATGATGGTTCTCTTGTTGTTTGTGATGGTATTAGGTGCGAACCAGTTGTGGCTGAAGTTGCACCAGTTTCTGTATTAGGTGATCCAGATGCATCTTCTTTCTTACCTATGTTAGATGGCTCGTATTCTCTTCTTTTCTTGGGCTCCACAGTTACATAAGATGTGTTTATCCTGAGGTAGAGAAAGCAAGAAGGAGAATGTGAGATGATACTTGCCAATACAATACACAATACAAAACGAAAGCATACAGTATACACAAAGGAGGATACCATGGTGCATACACTTACCTTACTATTGTGGCGATTTTGGAGCGCTCCAAGAGATGTGCTGCATCAACTGCTGATACAATGGCACCCTCAAGAGCGGAGAGATCGCACTCCTCATCAGTGACTAGAAACTTCCGTGCTAGGTTAAAGAAAGCCGATGGCCCCTTTGATACACTAACAGCAATGACTTGTCTTTCTTTAGTAGTTGCTACTGGATCTGGCGTCTTGGTCGCCCCACCACTAACCTCATCTGTTCCTCCGTGATCAGACGACTGCTCCGATTCAGTCCCTGTAGGAGCTTCTAATGTAGACGGAGTTGTAGGAGTTAATGGACCTTTTGCTTTATCTTCTAATGATAAGTTGGAGATACCTATATCAGTAGCCTCTGTGTCTGGTGCTGATGGCATAGGCCCTTCAGCCGCACTACTCGAAGCTTCCCCAATCTTTGATATCTCAACTCCCCTCTCCCCTTCTGACATAATACTATCTCCAAGAGATATATTGGCAGGTAGAATATAACTATCCAACCTAGTACAATTATAGAAGGGAGAGTCTGTTGAACATTATTGTTCACAAAAGTGAGATTGACTTGTCCCACTCAGTTCCAAGCACCGAATAGCAAGTCTATATAAAATGAACTTGCAGTGCGTCTAGAAGATGTGGTTTTATTGCATATAGAGGCACGCCGACAATAAGAAACACAAGCAAAAAGGCCGTGATAGAGCAAAAAGGAGAAGATTGATGGAGGTTGAAGAGATCTTTCGGGTCTTGGTCATGGTATCTTATATGGTATCCTCTCACCACCGTACACTCACCTCTTCAATCTTTGTGAAAGAGTTGTGATACAACTCACAGCAGTAGTAATGAGTAGCATACTACTTATTACACATTAAAGCAATAATGTTGTACCTAAAACATCATTTGTTTTACCTACATATCATTAAGCTTCTTTAAGTATTATTGGCTGCAATCTTTTCTTTTTCCTCGGTCTTCGTCTTTTCGGGGGCCTTGGCGAACATGGTTGTGTACGGATCATACTCCTGTCCTTCCACTGCAATTTTATCATAATGTTCCTGAAGTGTCATTGTACCAAACTTCTCATCGGGGTCCGTTGTCAACATATCCTCAACCGCATAATACTTACCAATTCGACCCAACTCGGCTGCATTCTCAAACTTCTCTGAGTTGAACGTATCACTAACCCATTGAAGCGAATCAATGATAGTATCAAACAACCAAAGTGGAGCATAAAAGAAGTTGGGTTCCTTCCCGACAGCCTTGTATAACATTTCCCCTTGCGTCTTCATTGTAAGTGGCTCATCGGGACCTCCCAAGTTGATAATTTTATTCTTTCTAGTTAGGATAGAAATGCAATCAATCAAGTATGTAGCCAAATCTGCTTCACTAATAGGATTGCATCGTGTCACTTCTCCATCACCAAACATAACAAATGGTGCACCCTGCTGAATAACCTCCAACTGTCCAGATACTGATTTAAAGAATGCAGTTGGGCGTACAATACTGTAACTCATATCATTCTGTGTAGTTAATGCCTCCTCAAACTTTAACTTTGCCTGTTGAAATTGTAACCATGGATTCTTCACGCAGAATGCAGATAGTAGTACAAAGTGTCTAGCATTCACGGCCCGTCCTGACTCGAGACAATTTAACGTAGCCTGGTAATCAATTGCATATGCATCTTTCTTAATTCCACTTCTTGATGCTAGACAGGATATAACAGCCTCGATATTACCATTGCCCTGAGATGAAATATCCTTGAATGTTTCAGTGAGTTTGTCAGGATCACATACATCACATTCTACTACCTCTGCACCCTCGAAGAATTGGCCATATAACATTTGACCCTCATCACTTTCTATCTTTGACTTATCTCGAACTAGGGCAATAGTTTTATATCCCTGACGTACTGATTCTCGAACAGTTGATTTACCGATATAACCAGATGCACCTGCAACCACTGCAATCTTCCCATTGTTATTATTATTTCCTCCACTACCAGTATCGAATGGATTTTTAAAGCCGTCCATTACATTATTTAGTGACGAGGATACCCTACCACTACTTTTGCTCGTCGTTGAAAATGCACATGATGTTGACGGCGATAAAGCCAAAGTAATTGCAATAACAAAGGCGTTCATCATTAATTAGTAATGACGTATGGATGCAATAACAAGAAGAACAAAGGTTGAGTGAAACAACAACAAAGATTTGAGAGATTTGAGTTCAATTTGGAGATACCGGATAGGATACCGACTGCTGATCTGTCAATGAAGGCGATACCACTGAATGTATTGGCAAATATAATGGATCGGAATCTACATGGATAGTAGTGTAGCTAAAGGATGACAAATCCAGCATTTATTTCCGTGGCTAGAGGGCAATGTTCATATAGTAGTGGCATACCCCACCTACAAAAAATATCATGTTCTTTTGATGCACCATCATCACCCTTCAGTACCTCATTATATTCTCTTCCACACAATAATGAGGAGCGTGGTATTAAACGTGAGAGAAGAAAACCAGCATGGATATCATTACTATTTGCAGCTTCTCTTCTCTTTGGATCATTTCCCAATTTTAATGACATAGGCGAGCATCTGTTTGATAATAAAGCATTGGCATTGGAACTAGTACAAACCGATAATACAATTACAGCAGATGATACCACAAATACAGACATATTCAAATCTACATCTAAATTATCTGACCAATTATTTAAAGCAATGTCTAATCGAGAAAGTAGTAGTAGTAGTATGGACTCATTGCAAAATATACCAACAAATAAGAAACAGAGATATTGGGATTCAATGGAATATGGTACACCTGAAGATATCTTATCTGCCAATGAGAAACTTGTTGATCATGCAGTTGCAACTGTATCTACAATGTATTATGACTCTAGTGGTGGATTTGACTTTGATTCACAAGACTTTTACAAGAAATGGAAACAGTTTCGGCAATCTCTTCACAGCAGTGAGAAGAAGAATAACGAGAATGATTTTGATTTACTTGTCGATAGTAATGGTCTATCATCTAGAGATGATGTAGTCAAAACGTTGAAGAGTATAGTCTCTTCTCTGAATGATCGATACAGCAAATATCTAACAAGAGAAGAGTTAAGAATGGAGTTAGAAGGTGGGGATAATGGGTTCCTCGGGCTTGGAGCCTTGGTAGACGTATCACCTTCATCTTCGGAATATGAAACACAAACACCGCCGGTATCATTATTGGAAAAGGGAGATTTCGACAGGGCCATATCTAGGCCTATTCAAGGTGGCGTATCATCATTCATTCAACAATTTACACTTCCCACCTCAAGCAAATCTCCTACAATTCTTTCAGCATCTCAAGTATCAAATCTACCAGTAGTTACTGCGATCATACCCGATTCGCCGGCCGAGACAGCTGGCCTTGTCGTTGGAGACCGTATTACACAGGTAGGAGAGTATAAGTTTACTGGATTGACAAATAAACAACAGGTTCAGAAGGCATTAGATCATTTCTCCGCAACTGACTACTTTGGAAAGGCTGATATTACCATTGCCAAGGAAGTCGACTCACAGCCGCTACAATCAGCAGATGTTGATGATAAGTATGTGTTTGAGAACGGCATGTATTACCCAAAGCCTAAAAGACAAGTTCCCGAGAACATTGTGCTTGGCTATAAGCTATCACATGTGAATATCCCAACAACACTCACTGCGACTTTAGATGCAAAGAATGAACAAAAGAGCAATCCAAGTGTGGTAGGTGGAGACAATATAGTGCATTATCAGCTCCTTTCACCGAATGACAGTATCTTCCAGCACAGCAACAAAATAGGATATATTAGACTTACTCGATTTAGCAGATCTAGTACAACTGGTTTTATCGCTGCAATCAATAGTCTGGAAGAAGCTGGAGCCCAGTCATATATCATTGATGTAAGAAACAACTATGGTGGAGTAATTCAGGAGGCTATGATGACTGCTAGCAGTCTACTCAGAGACCCCCATTCTGTGTTGTGCTACACATTAAATGCGCGAGGAGGCTTCAAGCCGCAAGAAAATCAGGAATATATTAGTGATCCTCTTTATAATGGATATCTTCTATCGAGCGAAGCAAAATCAGTAGCTCGTGATCAGGTTCGTAAAGAACACCCAGAGTATCTAAAGGACGGCGGCTGGGTCTCTCCAACTTCCTATGCAAGTTTGAGAGAGCTGAGAATGACAAGAGGCATCAAGCCTGCTCACGCCGCGTCTATTGAATACTTGGAGAATGCCGCAATGCTTGATAAAAAAGATATGGATATTAGTCAACTTGCTGAGATCATGACAAGGAAGTCTCAAAAGAAGGTTGCGGTACTAATAAACGAAGGTACAGGTGAGTCGCACATATTTGTTTATTTTGTTCATTTACATATTGCTCATATCATACTATGCTTCACATACTTAGCGTCGGCTGCTGAAGTCTTTGCAAGCTCACTTCATGATAATGGTAGAGTAGCTCTGGTGGGTAGCAAATCATTTGGAAAAGGCTTGATTCAACACACATTCCCAATGCCTGATGGCGGGGGACTTCGTTTAACGATTGCAGAGTATCTCACACCATCTTTACAGCACGTTACTCGAGTTGGTGAAGCCAAGTACGATAGTGGAATCAAGCCTGATGTGAGGTGTGATAGTAAGCAAGGTATTCCTCAGAATATAGGCGCCGACTTGTGTGTTGGTGTTGCTTTAGATGTATTAGAGAGTCAAGGTGGCTGAACATGTTATTTTCTCTGTGTGTATATTATGTACATATTTTGTAGAGTGTAAGTCAGATTATAAGAGTGTAAGTTATAATGAACTTGACGGAAAGTAACAAGCATACCTCTCATCAAACATGTTGGCTACCAGAAGAACGACATTCGACACAGCGGCCAATATCACTGCTGCCTTCCCTTCAATCAATTGAACCACCGACTATCCATTCAGCTAGGAACCTATTTTGGTATCCACCACAAAAAAACATCGGGTTGTTGCTATCGTAGCTTAAGAGAGTCCGAAGAACAATATTATAATACATATCTCCTCTCCAATCAATTTAATATCAGCTCTAGCATACTATGAAGATATTTGGCAAACGAAAGAGTAGCAGCAAGGCCGCAGATGCATCCTCTACGCCGGAGAACACAAACAACGAGATATCAAGCACCAAGAAAAAAGAAGATGTAGAAGATGAGAATGTTGCATCCTACTTTGCAAGTTCCGAGCCATTAACAGGCAGTTCAAAGAAAAAGAAGAAGAAAGTTAAACCTGCAAATCAGCAGCCTAATGGTGATGATATACAGGCATTACTAGTGAGTAACAATATGTTGATGTACGAGTGTTGTGATTTTTATGAGTATATAATATATTATATGCTCACAAAATTATCTACTTTTGTGTTCTCTTATCAATAAATAGGCAATGGATGCATCAAAGTTGAATGCAAAACAGAGACGATTGGTCAGACGGCACAGAGAAAGAGAAGGGGGTTCCACAGCTAGTACAACTGACGCCAAAGTAAGCGAAGATAATGAAACTGCTACAAAAGATGAAACAACAAAGATTGAACAACAAAACGAATCAGTATCAACCAGTAATACACCACCAACAAATGTCAATATTAAAGAAATACTTGCAAAACTTGAAGGATTAAACTCCAAAGAACGAAGAAAGTACCTTCGTCAATTGAAAGCCTCAAGTGGTGGAGCAATTGATGAAAGTGTTATAACAGCTGCACAAGAGCAGGCCAAAAAGGTAGCGGAAAGAAATGAAAAGCAAGCTGCGAATGCTCCTCCTAGTGATAACAACAAGAAGAAGGCTGCTGATACTCCAGAATCAACAACAAAACCAAAGAAGAAGAGAAGGAAGAAAGGTCCTCCTGTAGATGAATCTAAATTACCCCCAGAGGAAAGGAGACGTCGTGAGGAGCAACGTAGGATGCAAAAAGAAGCTCAGGAAAGAAGGGACGCTGGGTTAGTTGATCCTAATCGACATCCACTTAATTCTGAAAGGAGGAGAGCTAACAGAAGGAAGCCCTCACAAGCCATGCTTATAGCGCAAGCAAAGAAGGAGAAGATGGCAGAAAAGGGCAGGTTTAACGCAGTAGGTTTCCAGATGAGACAAGGAAGAAGAAATGGTGATTGATTATTGGTTTATTATAAAGGAGTATAAGTAAAAAGTAACCAGTGATCTACACACAATCAAAGTACTATTAAGCTTATACCATATATTACATATTGTGCACAAACAAAAGAGACTACAGCACTTCCAAGCACACACGCACTCATATAATACTGCAATCATTTACTTTGTAAACTCCTCCAGCGTAAATTCTGTACCTTCTTGCTGTCTTTGTCGCTCATCAACTGCATCAACAAGATTATCAAGATCATCGTTATAATTTCCAAGTCCTTGTTTATCGTCTCCAAGTTGTTGCTTAATTTGGTGAGTTGTCTTTTGTCTTTCTGTGTCCATAGAAGCAATACTGCTTGTGTCTACAACATTGTGTTGCGCCGTAGTGGCTAACGTCTTTTCTTCTTTGACAGATATAGCTGCTACCTCATTTGTCACCGATCCACCGCAGTTGAATAGATTCGATAAGAAGTTACTAGCACTTTTTACCTTTGGTAAAGTACTTTCAGGACTCTTCCTTTTATCGTCCTCTTCTGTAGGAGGGTCGAATGCAGTATCAAACCCTGTTATGAACGATTCGTCATCATCCATTGTGTGGAAACTTGATAGACCGTCGGTATACATTGTCGAATTATCCCATGTACTCCGCGAATTGTAACTGTCCAAGGAAAAGAATGATTGACTAAATATACTGTCATCATCGGAATCGAATTGTTCATCGTCATCGTCCATTAGTGAAAACGAATCTGCCGTTTGTGAGCTTATCGATGTAGAGGAGGAGATCCGTCCATCATTCGGCCTTCTTCCCCTAGTCGATCTACTCTTGTCAGATGCAGCAGCGGCGGCGGCGGCCTGTTTCTTTCTAAGCTTATTCTTTTGTCGGAATACCTTCTCGAGTTCTGATCCACGAGGGAATACTTCAAGTGCAATTCGTATAACTGCATCTCCTGACGGGTCTACACCAAATCTATCAAGGAAGAGATTGCGTTCTTTAGCATTCGGCGGCCTGTTTGGTAGATGATATATAGATTGCGGTGTACCATCATATACATTCTGTCCTTGAGAGGAAGTATCATCTCCTGAAGTTGACTGCTGTTTCCTCGAGAACATTCGTTTAACAATACTCTTCTTTTTTCTCTTTCCTGGTGTATCTTTGGAATCTGCTTCAGTATTATTGTTGTTGTTAGCAGGTGTACTTAAACCACCCGCAGTCAACTCAATCAATGGAAAGGAGTTGTTATTCTTTTCCAATCCAATGAAATTAGTCAAACTTGATAATGGTAAATCAATTTGTTTCCTTTTCCCATCTAATGTCTCATTACCATTGATGACAAGATCGGCAAATCCAACTGGGATGGCAAATGTGGGTAGCTCTGTTGAATTTGATGATACCGTTTTCTTTTCAGAATCTTCTCCTCCGTTAACTGGAGTGCTAGTAGCACTTTCTTCGTCTATTCTTTCTTCGGACAAAGCTGTTGGATTAAAATCAGGTACCAACCCCACGGCTACACAAAATGATTTGGGCGCAAATGATGTAGATGCTTTGTTGGCTTTTGATGAAGCTGTTCGATTATTTTCTGCAATGGGTGGTATATCTGAAGGCCGTAACTCTGCCTCGAACGCCAATGAGTTTGTAAGATTAACATATTGCTTGTTATTAAGTTTTTGACTTGTCTTCTTAGTAAAACGTTCAGAATCACTGCCCCAAACTGCCACAAACCGTTCCGGTGGTTCATCTCTCTCAAGTCCATCCGTCGGTGATAGAGGTCGTATTACCTCAATGTTATCTATACCCTCATTCTGTTCTATATCATTATCTTGTTGACTTCTTGTCGTATTCTGTTGTTTCTCTGTACTAATACTAACATTTTCTCCACCAGTACTACTAAATTTACTCCCCCATCCACTATTTATACTAATCTTTCCACTTGTATTACTATGTCGACTACTATTCGTTCGTTTATGTGACAATTGACTAGGCGGGGAAAGATGATCATTATTATTATTATTATTATTCCCTCTTAATTCTTTCTTTGCACTACTAATAGTATCAATCATTGCCTCGGATGAATCTTTAGATATATCCACTTCCTTTATTGGTTTATTGTTTGTATCTAAATTTGGTAATTGATTCTTCTCAACAATTATAGATTCACCTGCAACTGGTGATAAGGCAAAGCTTCCTGCACCTGGTGTCATACTACTTGGACTTAGTGGTGATGGTCTATTATTACTGTTGCTATTTGATAAACATTTTGAAAGACCCGAAGGGATTCCCCGAGCAGTTCGCGAGCGAGATACTGATGCAACTATCTTTAAATTCGAAGGTAATGGAAATAGTAATGATGGATGATTCACTGCTGGACTTGTTTTTATAACCTTGGTATTAGATTGTTTTAATGATGAGTTGGTGGTATCTCCACTTGGTGTTTGTTGTATATCTTGACCAATTAAATTATCTGGATGCGGTGATTTTGCTAACAATCCTGCTACTCCTAGGAATGTTACTCGAACAACATGTGGTACAGAAGTATCACCTTTTGTTGCTGCCATATTATTATTGTTTGCTATTGGTCTTCGCGGCGGCATATTGTTATTTGGAGATTTATTACTCTTCACAGCTCGACCGCCCGCTTGAGCCGTGGAAACAGATCCACCGCCACTACTACTCATTATATTATTTATACCAATTGATAGAATTAAATATGTCTTTACTCACTAAAAATATTAGCTGGGTTGTTGTCTCTGTTTTGTTTCGTATCGCAGTTTTTATTGCAATGTTCACAAGATGTGAGCAGTTTTCACTGCAATGAAATTGTTAGCAGAAAACTATAGAGAACCACCGCATACCGTCATTATTATTAATGCCATTTTCATATTATTGCAACTATCTACCACACATTTATTTTTCTTAGAAACAAATAACTGACGAATTGGTGGGCGGTATCTTTTCTCAAACACAAGAGAAGAAAAATTGATGGTGATGTAGGTTGAGTTTGTTGTGATGATGATGTGAAAGAAAAATCAGATACATATACATATCATTAGACTAGAAGTAGTAATATTAGTATTTTATTATATTGTGGATAACTGTTCATATAAGTCCTCGATAGAAAACATCAAGGTAAGGTACGCACAACATAAAACATAAAGAAAAACAAAATACAAAGAATATGAGTGTCGATCCATCACATTACCTACCGGCTGCAAATGGAGGCAAACCTCCTTTGCTCAAGCTACAGAACATATCAGCGAAGCCAGAATTGAATGGCAAATTCGGTCAGGAAAGTTCGTGTTAGTATTGTTTTTGATATGATTTCGTTTGTTTATTATGCGGTCCTGATTTTAATACTTCATTTGAATTAAGTTTATCTATTGATTGTCTGTGTAACCCACGTGCACTAACAAAAGTTATATTCATCTCTCTTTGTCTTCATAACTGTGAAACTCACATCTTCAATAGGCTGTTAGTTTCTCCGCTAACCGATATGTAGTTGCCATTGTAGACTCGTCCACAGCTGCTGCACAAGCTACTGGTAACACTAATATACAGCCACAATTCTTGAAGCTCAAGCCTGAAAATCTTATAGAAGCGGGTAATATTGACCAACTCAAATTCGGTGCTTCATGTTTATTTGCCACCGCAAAAGCATATATTGCTAGTCCAACTGTACAATCAATTGGTAAAGACATGATTAGTAAAATGCCACCTGCAATTAAATCAAAGATGACACCAAATAAAGCTTTATTAAGTGGAGCCATGGTAGCACTCTTTCTGCTTTACATGTTGTACTTTATATTGGGCAAATTATTTGGAGCTACCAAAGTATTTGTCTTCCTCTCACTTACTGGATTGATACTTGCAGTATCATCACCTGATTGGTTAGAGGGAGTCAAAGCCAATAAACCAATTAATTTAATTGTCAAGAGTAGTGCAATAAACTTTCGTAGAAGATGGAAGGAGAATCTCATCAATATGACGGGATATAATAATATTTCTGATAACTTGGCATTGGCTTCATTGGTCTTTATATTGCTGTTTAGTGGAAAGACATTATTAACAAGTTCACCATCGTCTTCGTCTAAAATGATACCAAACATGACAATGGGAGGTGGCAGTAACATGCAGAGAAGTGCAATGTCTAATACTCATGATTTGGAATACATTTACAAACTCGGATGGGATGACGCTAAAGCAGGGAACGATTTTGGATTATCTCTACCAGATGATATCATCAACCCCGAGGTACCACTCCCAAGTACTACTGATCAATACAACGATAACAATTTTGATTATGATGATTACAATCCACCTCTTCCTCCACAGAATAAGTCATCAGGCCTGGGTATGGGTACTATGTTGTCCATGTTTGCCTTGTATCGATTTGGTAAAGATATAGTTACTACTCCTGATGGACAAGTCGTAAGGGACCCACAATACATTATGGCGCGGCTAAGAAGTATCGAGACATGGCGGTTAGGAATGCTAGCAATGTCCTTGTACAGAGTGGTATCAGCCTTGAGCTCATTTATTCGGTGATAGAAAGGTTGAGATATTCTACATATAGAGATGTAATATTTCCTAAGTTACTGATTATTATTACACATCAAGTCTCCTCTACTTTTCTTTTCTTCTTATCCTTCTTACTCTTCTTTTTCTCCTTTTTATCAGAAACTCCCCAAGCCCGACATTTCTTCAACTTTTTATTAAGAGCCTTGAGATCATTCATATCAACACCATAATTTGCACATCCATGTTTCCCTTCCTTTAATTCTCGAATCATTTGACCGAGCTTGGATATACGTTGGGTTACTTCTTCAATCGCATCCGCATCAACCTTGACATCCGAGTCGGAAGAATCTTGAAACCGTAATCGTATATATCCCATGATATCTATCTGGGGACTACTATCAGCAGCACCTTCATCTTCCTTACCAGTATTGCTGCTAACATATTCATTAGCGACCATGAGAGCTGCAAGACCAACCTCGCCAGGCGCAAAACGCAAAGGTATATCTGATACAATTACATCATCACAAATCTTTATGGCTGCATCCAAGGCAGGACGTAAATCTTCTCCCACTAACTGCCTTTGCTCACTACCAACAGGAAATGATATCAATCCTTTACCCCTTTTAGTCTTTAGAAATGTTCGTAAATCTTCTGTGTATGATAGAATTGTTTTGTATGGAGAGAATACCAACAAATCAAAATCAATTCCCTCAATCAACTTCATCTCAGCATCCAATACATCATTTATTGGTACCGGTGCATTCATCTCTTTGGTACCCAATTCAATATAATTAATTGATATCATACAATCTTCAACTTTGGTAGCAAGGAAAGCAGAAGCCGCTAACATACACTTGGGATCAAACATCATTACTGAGTTTGATAGGTAGAATCTACGAAATAAAAGACATGCCGTGGCTGATACTTTTGCATCTCGTTTGCATCGGGATAATGTAGCATGTGGTCCAATTAATAATGGTATTTTTGAACAATAGAATGATATAAGTGCTGCTTCATCTGTTGGTGTGAGTAGGGGATTGTTACCACGTGATTTTGATGTGTTGGTTGGTCCATATTGTGGATCAGACTCTTGCAATAGTTGTGCATTATTATCTTCATCTACATTTGTTAATTTTGGTTTATCACCTCTTGTATCAGCAAATCCATATACTTGACAGGGTGTGCTGGTTGTAGTTGTTGCATCCTCCATTTTAACATCACCATCAGCTGATGTTTCATTATCATCTTGTGCTAGTACATCTCGTGCTCTTCTATTTGCACGTTCACGTAGGGAATTTAATTCATGTTGAGAGGACAGCTGCCACTTTGTGGCTTGTGATGATTCAGTGTAGTGCATGTTTGATATACCAGGCGCTATTAAACTAGCCTATCTAATATTGTAATACAAGGTGCCTCGTAGGAGTTGAGTAATAGTAACTTTGATCTTTGTCTTTTGGTGAATTTCTCGATACACACGGCCACTCCGCTACGCCGACATTACCAATAATCAAAGAACATTAAACACTGATCTTTAAGGAATATTGTCGATATATCGGCAGTGTTATATTGGTACCTACTAATCACTCCATAAAGTAGCTTCCTCTCTGAGCCTTCCCATTTTTATGGTGTGAATTATGAAATGAAAATTTCCGGTATCTTTTCCACATTTTCCTGTCAACATCATGATCAAAACTCACCTCTATACTCAACCTATTGATAATTAATGCAGTATCATTCGTCTTTACATCTCTAGAAGCCGATTTGAGCGAAGCCGCAGAGGAATTAATAGTTAAAGCTAGTTGTATATTCCATAGCAATGACGACTACATACTTTGTTGAGTCGAGTACGACAGGTCGCTTTCACAGACACCAACCGATCAAAGAGAACGACGGAAAAGGAGACAATGACAAGAATGGCACATCGATCAGTACTACTTTTCATCGGTATGTTATCATTACATTCCTCTTCCTTCAAGGTATACTAAGCGGACTTTGTCTTTCGGCGTTTTACGAAGCATTCAATAACAATGATAGCTTTGAGATATCAAGTCAAACAACAACGGAACAATACTTCTTTATTGGAATACTAGGCTGTGTATTCGGAAGTTGGTACATGCTACATCAAGACATCATCACTCAGCTGGAGCGAAACAGTTTAGAACATGTGTCAAAGATCCTTGTAGCAAAGAACCTCATCTTCTTCCTGGCGTTTGTATTTACTTACATGTATATAAACATTGTCTTTTCAGGAGTAATAAGTGATGCGAATAAATACCGTAACTTTGCAGTGACAAGATCGGTATTATGCATCGTTGGTTGGTTAATCTCGTGTTATAGGTTTGTGGTCACTAGGAATAACAACACCGTTCGGCATGACGAGTAGATTAGCACTCTTTTCTCTCTCAGTCAAATCAGTGCCAGTGATACGTGTACATCAAAGATTGCAGGAGACTGTGTAGACATCCAGTTTCAATTGATGAAGAAAAGACTCGTCAAGCGTAGGCCAATCTTCTGTACTAATATGGGCATTGTAATCTCTAGTAAATATAATTGAATACTCTTCCCATTTCATACCTCTTGTTGATGTCTCACTCCGGCTTTCAACCAATTGTAGTACAACAGCTGGAGGAGAAATAAGATGAATGAACTCCTCCGTATCTTCCTCATTCGTACAAGGTAGAATATTACGAAGTACTTCAAGCAACACAGATAGTTCTGACCCTTGGTGATCAAGAATTGTTGTTTGATGAGGTTGCGAATCAGCAGTCATGCATGCTCTTTCTTCAGTAACAGAATCTATATCATTTGCTTGGCAACTGTCTCGTTCACTTCTAGCAATACTTCCACGACGTGTTAGGAATGTTGGAGGCATATACGTCTTGTAATATATAGATACTGACGGAAGTTGATCATTATCTGAACTTGAATGTAAAAGAGAATCTATCAAACCTCCTTGGTGTAACCAACCAAAGAAAACATATAGAATCAAGTTGAAAACTACCCAAAGCAATGGTGATCGTATGATTCGCTTGAGTATAACGACCAACCTCTTCTCGGTACTCCTAATTTGTTTTACTGACATATTTTGTCCATGTAGAAATACTAGTGGTACAATCACAGGAAGTAAAAACCTTGGCTCTTGATGAGGAGCACAAGAAAGCACTAGTAGACCCCATATGATTGACCACTTGCAGATTGTATTTGTGAATTGTTGCGACTCTTGAACAGTTTTGTTGTTGTTGTGTCTACCACTGATTATACTATATATCTCTTCGAGTATTGAAATATATGCTATTAATATCAATGGGCCAAATAACATGGGCATGTTGACAACTGCATGCGTTATTCTTGGATGTATACCGTGTTCAGCAAGATTTGTTGACTTTGAGTTGTATCTAAATGCATTATAAGGTGCAATGTACTGCCACCACTTTGATTCTAAACTTGTTTGCCAAGAGTAGTATTGACTATCTACCCAAACGAATGCACATGATATAAGTAAGAATGATATTGCCAACATCAATCCATCATGAAGTATGTTTGTTAGTTTGGATCTCTTTCTTTTCCATCTATACCATAGAAAGATTGCAACGATTGGAAATGCAAAGAATACAAATGTAAATCGGACAAACATACCAATGGAACAAGTGATTCCAATCATAAGAAGCGTGTAACTATCTCGTGCCTTGTTATTGGTGGTTTGAATATTCGTTGTACTGTTTTTCGTCGATACAAGTACAAGAAGAAAGGACAACACCATTGCTTCCAAGTTGTTTGTAAATGGCCGAACTCCAAAAGCTAAACATGGCCATGATAATGCAAGTATTATCACTTCATTAGGTGGACCAGCTTTTAGTGTTTCTAATAAGTATCTCTCTCCTTTACTACTCTTTAAATGTTTGTTGTTGTCGCTTTGAGTTGCCAATACCCAAAGAGATACATCAAGAAATAATATCGAGAGTAATGTCATGAATAACCGAGGTATTAGAAGAATCTCTTTTCCTGAGAGTTTATTCATTGCAGGTGTCCATAACATGAATGATTCTATAAATGATGCTTGCACGTATGATTTAGTATCTTGGCCATTTGTATTGTGTATTATTTCAGTAGTGGTAGAGTTCACCTCTACCAACCAATGTTTTACTTTTGCATATAAATGTAGAGGTAGTAATGTCATAAATATCGGAGGTACAATAGATCTAACTGCATGCTTTGGTTCAAATTCCCATGGTAAATTCTTCACAACATACTTGTTTTTGGTATAATCATTTGTTGCATTGCCAGGTAAAGTAACATGATGTTGCTGCTGATTGTAATTTTGTGTATGTCCAAAAAATAATTCTTGACCGCCCTGAAAAAACTCATCTGGATGGATATAACCACGTTGGTATACACCAAGAAAGCGTAGTATGATTAGTAAGATGTATACTATCCATCTACTCCGTATAGTGCTCATTATTATTCATATAACTCTACACTACCTCACTACGACTTACTTGAAGGACATTCATCACACTCTCATATTTTTTTAACACAAAATAAAAATAAATGAGACCAGGACAAAGAGGTGAAATAGGTATTGTTGGAACTTGCCTTTGTATGCATATTATACTACCATATTATAGACCTGATATCATGATAGATATACTATTATTTGCGGTATTAGTTTGTATTGTGGCGGCTACTCCTTCAGTTGATGCGTTCCAAAGCAATCAATTCGTATCAAAAATGTTTGTTCCTCATGGACGTAATACCAATGTATATCGATCAGTAGCTTTGGAATGTCATCATCATAATATGAATGAAGAGAATAATAGAAGAGATTTCTTGAACTCACTCACTACTACAATAGCCGGGACATCTGTTTTAATACCTCAAGTTGCAAAAGCAGATGAAGAAGAATCAATTGAGGAAGAAGCAACAATATATAAACAAGCTGATACCATCACTGATAGTTCAATAATAGATGACGAAATAAACAAGATTGATAGAGAAGAAAATGATACAACAATGGATAAACAAGGCGATACCATCACTGATTCTTCACTGATTGATGATGAAATAGACAAGCAAGTTGATAGCATAATTAAAGATGAAATAGAGCTCGATGCTGAAGTTATAAAAGAAGAAGCAGACGAGAAGAAAGTAGAAGATGACGAGGTTAAACTGCTAAATGGTATTGAAAAAGAGATTGCAATCGAAGAAAGTGATACATCTACAGAACAAGATATAGAGAAGGAGGAACAGATAGTAAAAGATGATACTGAAACGTTGATTAAAGAAGAAGAACAGCTACTAAATGAGGCTAAAGATATCATTGAAAAGATCGAATCAATAGAGAACGAAGTAAACTCATTAGCTAAAGAATCATCAAATAGCAACACTGAAACTACATCTGAAGCATTTGTCGACAAGCTGAAACAACAAGTTGAACAAAAGGAAGACCTAATTACTAGATTAAAACGTGCATCAGAGAATGATATTGACCCCAGAACAGGCAAATTTAAGAAGATGACACCGGAAGAGTATAAGAAAAGAGCTAAAAGCACAGACACGGACTTTATGCAGTTCTTGAAAGATACAGTTCTAAATGAAAAGGAGTATGAACAGGATTTGAATGCTTTTGAGGGATTTCTCGATAGAGAAGTTGGTCCATTAATGAAAGAACTGAAGAAAGACTTGGCCCCACTTGCCGAAGAAGCAAAGAAAGACTTGTCTCCAATAGCAACTGAGATTGAAGACGAGTTTCAAAAGGATGTATTACCAGCAATAAGAAAAGGAAAAGACAAGGCTGGAAAGGCCGCAGGTGACGAAATAGAAGAGTTGAAGGAGCAAGCGAGCGGTTTAATCGGAAAGCTTAGAAGTATATTCTAGAATCCATAAAAGCCTAAGCTAATGTTATTAGAGAGATATTAGTCTCGAATCTGAATCATATTTCATCTTGCCAATATGTGATCTATGCTCTTTCGTCTTCAGATAGAATTTCCGACTCTCATAGTCGGAAATAAACTAGGATACGCTGTCGGTATCCTCTCTTTATGTCAAAAGGCGTCATAGTATAGTAGATTGGGGGGACAATAGTAGTAGAGACTCGTCATGGGCAATTGGTCAACATTCGAAGTGGCCAACGCCATCATTCCCAAGGTGGGAGGTAGTTTATCGCTGATAGCATGCGGCCTCATCATGAACGATGTAATACTGAAATGGCATAAAAAAAGACAAAACTCATTGACATCTGTACTACTATTTTGCATTAGTATAGCAGACAGTTTGGTTTCGTTATTCTCGTCTTTTTTGTCTACTTGGTACGTGAAAGAACAAGTCGTCTTATCATGTACGTCACTTTTGCTAATGAATTTCAATTATTCATTTTGTCAGGATGGTCCCTTCAGATACTGTTTCTTCATTTGGTAACAAAGTATATCTTGCATCAGGAAATGTACAAACATGCACTACTCAAGGCTTCTTTGCTTCACTCGGTGTTGCCGCAAGTATGAGTTATTACGCCACACTGATGGTATTATATTTGCTGAGTGTTAAACATAACTGGAGCGAGAATAAGATGTCAAATATTCGATTTAGAATGTATTTCATTCTCCCTCCAACCATCATATCTTTGATAGCTGCGGTGCCTCCATTATTCTTTGAAATGTACAACTGGGCGGGATTGTATTCGTGCTTCTTGGCTCCATATCCAATTGATTGTGGCCACGAAGGATATCCTGACTGTGAACGAGGCCATGGTGAGATACTTAATCATGTTTGTTCAATAAAAAAACATCCCTATTGTTATCTAACAACTTTCAACTCTCATTACTTTTACTATCAGGTGGCTGGATATACCAAGATGCCTACTGGATATATTGTATGGTATTAACAGTCATTATAATTATATGTGTATGTATGCTTGTATGGAGTGTGTTTAGTCAAGAGCGGAAGCATGACAAATACCTCACTCCTGGACAAGAAAGGAGGAGAGTGAATACAAACAAAACAATATGGCAGGGCATGCGGTACATCGGGGCCTTCGTGTTAGCATACTTTAGTCTATTAATTGGTTTTATATATCGAATGCTACACAAGACTCCAAGAACCAATCTCATTTACTATTTGATGATAATATTTCCACCACTACTCGGTGTATTCAATGCTTTTGTTTACTTCAGGAAAGTCCACGTTGTATTGTTTTATCATGTGCATGCAGGTGTTCGGTATAAAGGCTCGATGACTTGACTGCTTTATTTGACCTTAGTTTTCCTTTGTTGATTGCCTTTGCATATTACTAACATACATCATAATATCCTCTGTTTCATCATTATAAACTTTGACAACGCGCATCTTCCAGACCAAGGTATATCCAATATAGAGAAAGACACCCAGATAGTAAACGAATAGAAGCATTAGGTCAGGTCTTCAATATTGACTTGGATTTGCTCGAACGTGGATCATCTCAATTGAGTAAACGTCTCTCGTCACTCTCGAGAAGGAAGCTCTCAGCTAGTACTATACCGAATCGAACAACTAGTGACTTTAGTAGTGGCGATGATAGCTTGGGAGATCTCACAAGCCCTCTATTTCATGCTGATAGTTCAGATTCGAGAGACGGAGAGAAGGCAGTTAGTTTTCATGAAGACCTAGAAACTGAACCTTGACTAATTAAATGGGGCTACGGTGATATGTGCAATGGTGTAATGATAAAGCTTAGCCAAGTTATAATGTATATCAACCTTTAAGAAGAGTATGCATCCGACTTGGTCTTGACTGCTTGTGTCATCATCTCTTTCACCAGTTTTGTCTTTTTGACTTGAGCAAGCGGTAGAATGTTCCTTGCTATGTCATCCATTCTAGATTCTTGATCAACATCTTCTTCTAAAGGGGGCCAACATTGAGGATAAAAAGGATCACTTTCACATATTTCATCTAGTGTCTTTCCAGAGTTGTCAGTATTCATAAGAACACTAGGCTCCAATGATATTCCTTTTAAGAGCTTGGCGTTGCCTCTTTCATATCTTATTGTATACCGACTTAGTGTTGTATCGTCTGTATAATATTCTTGACCCAGTGCATTGACAGGAACAGATCGATGATAAAGCCATCTGTTGCAGAATAAGCAGTCACCGGCTTCATAATCCAGCTCAAGCTTAGATGCTTCAATTATATCATTCAATTCTTTATTCAAGTTTTCAATATCACATGTTCTACCAAAGGTCTTCATCAGCCACTCCGGAGTCACACCTTCAGGAGTAAGCATTGGTGTAGAGCCAATTGATTCATATCCTTCCTCTCTCCACTTGGCTGTATGTGATCTTGGGCAAATTGCAAGTCCTCCCCCGTACTTCTTAGGCATATTATCTAAGGCTAGCCAAACATTTACTCCTGAAGAATTTGCATCAGTCGGCCAGAAAACTTGATCATCCACATGCCAGCCACAGTGCTTTTCTTCCTTTCCTTTAGCCATGAATGCATCTTTCAGCAGCCGCAATGTTGTTGTATCTTTATCATCATCAGTATCCAATAGAACTCTAGCAACAAGTGCCGGTATAGCGCTTTTGATTGCCACCTCTCTAAATGATATATCCTCAGTGTTGAATACTGGTCCAAACTCTAACGAAGTAAAGAGCTTTCCTTTATCTGTGTTATTCATTAATGATTCTGATGCTTTGCAGATACGTTGTTGTAGCGACTCGTCCAACAAATTTCTGACGAGTACAAATCCATACTCATCAAAACATTCTCTTATGGGTTGCAATATTTGTTTATGACCTTCTAGATCATGCTCATATGATACAAGAGCATCTCTTTGCTCTGATGTAATGTGAAATGTATAATAATTGGATTTTTTAGATGACATATTGCTTAAAGTGTTGAAGTATATGTATGTGTGATGTTTGTATTGCAACTCGTCTATGTTTTGTTTATGTTTGTGTTTTTGTATTGCAACTTGGTACGCCGCTTCTTCTAGCTCAACAGTATTGTTCTTAAGATATACTATTGTACTTATTCAATGCCGAACTATTCATATTATGGCTGAGTAGGCCAAGGAATTCATCTCACATGTTCATCAGTGCAATGTGTCAGAAAAAGATCTGGCATTTTTTTTTCTATGAGATTCTACCTACGATACGATATGAGATATCGTAGGTACAACATGAGAAAAGACGACATTATAATAGTATCGTAGAAGATTTGTGACTCATAGGACTATTGGTATGGCGTGATTATATTATATATAATACATAATATATAATAATAGGTGTATTACGAGCTCGAACATTATTATACTATCTGTGGTAGAAAGCGGAAAGATATTGTGATATCTGATATCATCAGGAAAGAGGTTGTCGATACTGTCAATACAACTCAATCATATTATACAATTTGATGGATTCATCAGATATCCATAGGCGATGGGAGGAAGCACACAAGAGTAACAGCAATGGTACTCCGTCACATCTCTTCACTGATGAAAATCCCGCCACTACTATAAAGGGTACTGGATATAAAAACAAGTTTATTGCACAAAGAACAATTAAACTAACATCACAACCAGGTGTTCGATATAAGCAGTATTGGACTATTAGAGCAATGAGAGAACGAGCCGCACATTGTTTAAATCAAACAAAAGATATGCAAGATGCAATTGCAGTGTTTGATGAGTGGTTGACAAGCTACAAGGAACCAACAAAAGAAGAGAAGAAAGTGCACCAAGAGGAATGGGAGATATTCCATAGATTGTGCAAATCAGATGCAAATAGTCATGCGTATAGGAAAGATGCTAGTAAAGATGAACTTAGTAGAGCACGGAGAGATGCATCAGATGGACAACGCTTACTTTTTGAACTACTAGCCACATGCAAGCCAATCTTGTTTCCCTTGACAAGCTTTGTTGCAATATTTGGTTGTAATGCATTACATGGATATGGAAAACATACCATTCATACTGAAACTAGTACATCACATGTTGAAATCTCTGGTATCAATGGTGTAGAAGAATTGCTTGGGAATACAAAAACAAAGAATCTTACTTTAGTATCTACTTGTCGAATAGAAATACAGTATGAAAGAAAGAAGGAAGTGGCATCAGTAACAATCAAACAGAGTGGAACGACATTGAAAGATTTATGGAGTAAAGGTAGCTCAACAACTTCAATCAATAACAAACGAAAAAGGCAAGAGAGTAAAGATACAACAACAATAGATGACAATAATGACGATACAAAAGAGCCATCTTGGGTTTGTAGTTCTTGCACTTATATACACAATGGACATGCTAAGATGCAATACCTTGTGTGTGAAGTTTGCAATTCAAAGAGAAATACAACAACAACATAACATATCATGTGTGGATTATTCATAAACATCAACTTATTATATATTAGTTACTACTCAGTCTTCTTTGACTCAATCTGTCCCTTTTCAAACCGTTTTACTAACATGCTCTCTAGAAAGTTCGGAGCTAAAAACTTTAACCACTGACCAATCTTTGCAGAGAACGAAGCAGCAACTACTAAGTCCGATTTACCTTTTGCAACCGATGTAAGTATTGTACATGCCACTTCATCTGCATCAGCTCCATTTGCTGTAGTGCTATCCATTTTACTATATGCTGTACCATCTCCTTGGATTGCTGATAAGCTCAAGTTTGTCCGTATATATCCAGGAGAAACAACATGTACATCTACATTGCTCGTTGCTAATTCACTCCGTAATGCTTCACAATATCCTTGTACTGCAAATTTTGATGCTGCATAGGATGTCCTATACGGTGTACCTAACTTGCCTTGGATACTACTTATCCATATCACTTTTCCACCATTCTGATTAGTAACCATATTTGGTATTAGCTTTTTTGCCAACATTACACCGGAGAAGAAATTCACTTGCATTAATTGTTCATCAACTTTTATATTAGTTTGTAGAAATGATGATCGGGAGGATATACCACCATTGTTTATTAATATATCAATGCCACCACTTGAACTTGAAGTAGTTGAAGTAGATGATAATAATTGTAATGCTGTATCTCCCAATTGTTCAACAGATGATGGTTTTGCTAAGTCACATGTTACAATTTCAACTTGCATAGTAGATCCACTTGTTGTAGCTGCTATACATTCTGCCTTAACTTGTTTTAATGCTTCTTCATCTCTACCACTTAATATTAATAATGATGGATTACATTTCGATAATGCAATTGCAAGACTTTTACCAAGTCCTCGAGAGGCACCTGTGATTAGTATTGATTTGTTTTGATATGTTTCTTTTGTAGTATCTGATAAATTTATATTACTGCTACTGCTACTACCGATACCCATATTGATACTTTTGCTTGTATGCCGTGTTATATGGAAGTTTGGCTGTTGAGTGAAGTGGTTGTGATATGATGATTTGTGAGATCTACAACCGTACACCGCCAAAGGAGATAGAAATGCTAATGATGGAGATGCGACCAATACTAGAATAACTACCGGGATGAGCAATGAAGGTAGTACCATTAGTTATTTCTATTCGATAATACGTTAAATATTGATATAGTGGCGGTACTGCGGATATATATGATGTACAGTATTGCAAGCGGTAATAGTAACAAAATGAAAGTGGGGGGGAATAATTTGGCGATAGACCGTCTGGGTACAAAACATATCCGAATACCACACTTATATGACCAAAAGGGCTGCTTTATTTAGCTCATCTGTGTTTACAATCTTTTACAATGAGGCTGCTCTATCTAAAACAAATGACCACCCTCAATTTTTGAAATAGCATGGCACTCTATTAGGTGGCTCGTATCAACCCTAATACACGACGGCATATACTGAAACACTACGACGATGAGCATAACAAGCAGGAGAAGACACAGTAGAAATATCAGCTGTGGCGGCAGCGGCGGAGGTATCTCAGATTCGTCAAACAATACCAACTCAGTCTACAATCGTACAAAGTTATTATTGTTTTATCTCTTTACTACCTCCTCTACAACCATATCATATGCACAACAACAAACTATAATACCACCGCCCTCTCAACTACTACGTGGTAACAAAGGAACTAAATCACAACAAAAACATCAACGTAAACTAACAAAAGTACAAAATTACTGTGGCGCAACATGGTCAAACGCAAATAATTCCTGTTTAAAACCCTGTCCAAATGGCAACTCTGCAATCTGTCCAGGTGATGAAAAGTGTTGGGCAGATTTAACTTCCTGTCCATCCATGGAGGTACTAAGTCCACAGGATATGGGTATGTTGCCTATGCAGCCTGCTAGTTTGACTGGAGGAGGTGGGAGGACTGATGGGAAGTTTAATCTAGCGAATGGATTTGCTAATGATTATTCTTATACTGATACTGGCGGTGGCGATGATAATATTGCAGTTGAACAACAACAACAGCTATTCACTACCACTTCACAATCTCAACAAACATCGTCAACAACAACATTATTACCATTCCAAACAAACATAGAAATACCATCCCACTGCCCTCTACAAACAACAAACATTGTAAACATTGGTTATTATCAATCATGGTCAAAGTATCGTCCATCAACATGTAATCCCCTCCCACCATCTGACTTACATTCCACTATTACACAATTTGGATATACACATTTAATATATAGCTTTGCATCAATAAGTTCAGAGGGATTAATACAACCATATAACGGTGTGCAAGATGAAATTATCATGTATAATGAATTTAATGGTATCAAAACTAATGTCAATACTGCAACATTATCAAATTATGGACAAGGTATCAAAACATTAATAGCAATTGGTGGATGGAATATGGATCAATCACTATTTACAAAAGTTGCATCAACACCTTCTAGTAGAGTAAAATTTGCTAATTCTATTGTTGACTTTATAACATTGTACAACTTTGATGGTATAGACTTGGATTGGGAATATCCTGTGACTCGTCAAGGTTCTGTACAGGATTATACTAATTATGTACTATTATGTGAGAGTATACGATTAGCATTAGATGAAGCATCAATATCATCCGGAAGAAGTGAAAATGATGAATACCTTTTAACAATGGCAATACCAATAAATCCACAAAAGATACAAGATGGATATAACTTACGACAATTATCCAAATATATACATTGGTTTCATTTAATGTCATATGATATTAATGGTGCATGGAATGAATTAACAGGTAGTAATACAGATATGGAATATATAAGTAACACAATTGAACATAGTATATTAAATAATGGTATTGATGCAAGTCAATTGGTATTTGGATTGGCGTCTTATGGACGATCAATGATATTACAAAATCCTAATGAATGTAATACATCTGGCTGTCCTATAAGCAACGAAGTTACAAGTAATAGTAATGTAGCAGGATGTTCAGGAGAAGTAGGGTTCATACCATTATTCGAAATACAAGAAACATATATCCACTCGAAGAACTACAATAGTTTATTATTAAATGAACAGAGTGGTAGTATGGAAATGATTGTGAATGATAATATATGGATAAGTTTTGATTTGAAGGAAAGTTTTAGGATTAAACGAGATTGGTATTTGTCAAAGTAAGTTCCGACGAAGTAGATTGTGCATATGATATGTGATCTATACTAACTTTCTCTTTCTAACCTCAATTTTGTGTCTCAATCTAATCTACCCAACACTTCTTCACAGATGCTTCCGAGGACAAATGTGGTGGGCAATTGATATGATTAAAGACTCACCATGGGTTGATACTCCAATAACAACAACATCAATGGCCAATCCTCAAGTCTCCTCAAGTGTCACTCAAGACTCTCAAGTTGCAACTACTAATCAAGGTCACGGTCAACTAGCACCGGGTGTCATACAAGATGATAACTATTGTTCACACACCAAGGGATCAGAATTGGCACCAACCACTGACTGTTTAGGATTCGTTCATTGTTCCAATGGGATAATGACAGGTTCTATAACCTTATGCTCACCTGGATTAGTCTTTGATGCCAACATGGGTATATGCAACTGGCCATCGAAAACAAATGTTTGTGGATTTGAGTTCTGTCCCAATGAACATACCGGATATGTCCCATTTGAGGAATGTTCCAAGTTTTATTATTGTTCATATGGTAAGATTGATGGTGATATAGATGTCTGTCCTGAGGGTACACTGTTTGATCATGTTAGTGGGATATGTAATTGGAAGAGTGCTGTTACCTGTGATTGGAAATGGGAGACTGCTGCGCCTACACCCATGCCTACACCACCATTGGTTGTCGAGCAGACTGCTCTTGCTGTCGCTTCTCCAAGTTTAGCTGCCATTAGTAATACTCCACCGCCAACGTATGGCAAGGTACAAGTGTCCTCTTATAGCAAGCCTCAGGTAGCTGCAGCAGCGTCTACATATCAAGATGAACACTCCAACGTCGCCCGGTTACACTTTACACCCACCGATGATACATATGTTCAAGAAGATGAGCCTAATATCAACTTTCAAAGTTGTACAGATATCGATGCACATTTATGTGATCCACGGTTCATTGTTGTTGATGCCAATAAACGATTTGATGGATTGCTTCGATTTTACGTCCAAGGTCTGGAAGGACGTCGTATTGAATATGTCAAGCTGCGTTTATATGTACGTGAAGGAAGTACATTTGGAGGTAACTTTTATATGAGTAAGGCAGATTGGCATGAAGATGTGGTAACATGGTCGACTGTACCATCTGTTATTGGTAATGAACCGCTAGCGGTTGTTAATCATGCTGTTCAGGCTAATGAGTGGGTTGAAGTTGATGTTACCGACTTGGTTAGTGAGGATGGTCCTGTATCAATCCGTATAACAAGCGATAGTGACAATAATGTCATGTATAGCTCAAAGGAGAATACTGATGGTAACTCACCTGAATTGATTGTTGGAATGGAACCAACGGCAATTGTTCTTCCAACAGCCGAGGGCAGAAGTGAAGACATTCCACCAGTGACCAACATTGCTAGACTTGGTCCTACTGATGATGCATTTGTATTTCATACGATGCTTCATACCAACTATGGTCGACATGAGGAGCTCAAAGTTGACATGGACAATGGAGATAAGAAGTTGTATCTTCGATTTGATCTATCAAGGGTACATATTGACGCAATCAAGTCCGCCAAGCTTCGATTATATGCAACCGACTCTAGTCCTTCAGGTGGATCTGCCGTTACTGTGTCTGATTCAAACTGGAAAGAGGATACAATTACATATGATACTGCTCCACCCGCTGATGGCATGATGCTGGGTATGTTTGCAACAAATGTACAAGCCGGTCAGTGGTATGAATTTGATATTACGAAGGCCATCACAGAAAGTGGACCATTAACCATTTGTATCATGGGCAATCATGATGATAGAGTAATGTACAGCAGTAAAGAAGGACAGTTCTCTCCAGAAATTGAACTTACACTTCAAGAAGTTGTACCCCTGTCAAGTCAGAGCAGCAAAGTTGTTGAATTGATACCAACGGATGATGCAATGATATCTCCCCAAGATCCTGACAAGAACTTCGGCTCAAGTGATACACTCCAAACGAGTGATAATGAACATGATTTCTTGATTAGATTTGATGCATCAGACATTCCACGTGGTGAAGTGAAGCAAGCCGAAGTAAAGATTTATGCTATGAATGAAGAACGAGCCTTCGGAGGCACATTCGTCGAGACTCGTAGAACTGAATGGGATGAATCCACAATTACCTATACCAACGCTCCCGATGCGGACGGGAAAGTGTTGGGATCATTCATGGAAGTAGAAGCTGGCTCCTATTACACTTTAGATGTTACTCCTGCCGTTGTTGGAGGATCGGCTGTCAGTTTCCGTGTCTCATCCCCTCATTTCAATAAAGCTATATACGGATCAAAGGACAGTAATCATCAGCCAAGACTGGTCGTTCAATACAGTCCAGCTGATCCTATCCCCGAGGATATGGACGTTTATAACCCGACAGATGATGCTTCGATATTAATGAATACTCCTAATAAGAACTTTGGCAGAGCTGGAGAGCTCAAAGTCGATGGAAGTAGAGGTATCTTCCACTCATTACTGCGCTTCGATTTAACGGAACTCGAGAAGGGAACGGTAGTAAATGCCAAGCTGCGTTTGTACGCCTTAGATGGTTCTCCATCCGGTGGCACAATTGTGGTAACTCGAAGTACTACTTGGAGCCAACATAAGGTAATATGGAATACCGCTCCTTCAGCGGATGGTCAAATAATTGCTACGATTGGTGAGGTCGTCCCATACCAGTGGTATGAGATTGATCTCGCAGATATTGTGAAAGAAGTGGGCGGAGAAGTCTTATCTATTCGGATTACTCCCTCTCATGGAAATCGTTGTGCTTATGCTTCGAGTAGAGATCGACTTGGACATCAGCCACAGTTACTAGTTAAGTCAGAGCTATTTGCTGGAGTACATAAATAAATTCATAACAAATAAAAGAGTCTTATAATTACACAAACTACTTCCGAAGAGGAGGCGGCGCGGCTTCTGTACACCACGGAACAGTAAATAGAGGTGGCGGTGGTAGCTGCTGATTTTGTTGAGATATACAATCGGGTTTGGCCTTTTTTGGAGGCGGCTCAACAGTATCATCAGTCGATGGCTTTCTCTTCCTTGACCGTGTACGACGTGTATGTTTATTGGACTGTTTGGGCGGAACGCGTCTTCGCTGCCTTTTCTGCTTAGGCTTGGGTGTTTGATGATACTGAAACGGAACACTCATCAAAGCCGCGGCTTTCTTTCTCCCTTCCAAATGATCTTCATTGCTCGTCATGAAGTAAGAAGGGGATATCTATCTTCTGACTTCCAATAGAAAGTTCTTGAATAGATTATTCTCTACTTCATTTGCCATTGCATTTGCCATAATTTGCTATGCACTTCACATTTCTTCTTAACGGATACGAATTGGCGCGGTATCGTAGTAAGCAAATTGATATCTCTATGCGAGTAAGAAAGTAACTTTACATAGTTTAAAAAATAGGTATATTTGGTAACCACTATTCATATTTCATCTTATTATCTCTAGAGTATGGTAGCCAAATCAATGCCAACAACTAGCCAACAAGTCCCAACAATTATCTGATGACATCCTTCAAAGTGGCAAGAGTGAGGAATTGTCTTCTTGGACCGCCTCATCTATTCACTAAGACTCAAATAAATAATCTAGGTATAATTGATGCTCTTCAAACTAAAAATGATAATGTGGAAGAAGCTGTTGATTACTATATTGATCAACACCTCAAAGGTATTGCTGGATATGATGGGAGTGATGAAGAAGATGATGATTCTTCCGACGAATCGTATTGCAATAATAAACCCTCTGCTAAACGCCGTTCTTCTACTACAGCACGTGCTACCGCTGCATCTAAAAGAACAAAACGTGCCTCTCCAAATTCTATGCAGTTCACCCCCAACAAATCTAAATCCACCACCACAACAACAACAAACAATAAAACTTCATCCACTAATAATGGCAGCAGTAAGTCTCAACGTCAAGGAGGTAAACGAAAGAGGGGTTCACCTTCTGGAGGTGATAAAGGTAAGATGTTACACATAATATTATATCTTTGTCTTTATTTGGGGTTTATTCTTACCATCCTAAATCCTAATTCTCTCACATCTTTTATAGATATTGATGGAGAACGGTTAAGCGCCGGTAAATCGTCTAAAAAAGCAAAGGTTGTTGCATCTACTGCAAAGAGTAGTAATAAACGACCAGCACGTCGAGCTGCCGCCCCTAAATCCACTGTGGTATCATGTGGTAAACGTCAAGGATCACCTACCACCGTAAAAGAAAAACCATCTAAACGTATAGCGGGTGGCAAAGAAGGAAAGGCTAAAGACGATATTGCAGGTGAGTAAATTGGTAATTGTATATTTGTGCATATCTTGTGCACAGTATTTTTGGCATGTATATTTTCTCAACTATAATATATGTACAATATCTCCTCACATTACTAAAACAAATTCAGATCACAATGAAACAACTTCATTATCATCAAGCAGTTGTCTTGGTTTAGTATCTAATCCTTCTACCACCGTTTACTCGGGTACTGGCGATAGAATTCAGCAGTACCTTGTATATCAAATGCTACGAAAAGATCACTCAATGGAACGTGATGATAAAGTTGGTTGGGCAAAGATGTACAAGATCATGACAGGAAGGGATTACGATGACAGTAAAAAGCCATATCATGCAGCCTGTAGCTGGAACAAGTATTGGCGATATCAACACGGCCGTGGACCCAGTGATGTAGGTTATGGTATACATCCACTCGATCAAAAGATTTTACGTCAATTTAGCATTAATGATCTCAAGGATATGGGGAAAATATTCGGAGATGTGGTATTTGAACAATATGGTATATCAGATTGGACTGGTCCTAATTACGATACCATCCATGCAATGTCTGGCCTAGATAAATTATGGAAAGATTTTGGAACAGTATTGGCCAATTTGAAAAATGCTCCCAATAACAAAAACAATAAATTCATCATTCAATATCTCAATGCTGAGACAGGCTTTTGCCCTACGTTTAACAAAGAACAATGGGCAAAACTTGCAGAATCTCCAGCAAGGCAGACTGAAAAATTCCATGTATATCAATGCTTTAACAACATATTGCTTGATCTGGGTGGTGGTGTTAGTGATCGTTCGGAGAGGCTCCCAAGGAAGGAGGAGATCTCCAAGAGATTTGATATTTGGATGGGTGAGAATCCTGATATGGTGGGTGCAAATGAAGCAACGAACCGCTTGTCTTTAGAACAGAACAAGTTGGCTGCCGCAGTCTCCAATAATTTCAAGCCCAGCCTTGGGTCAGTCCATAAAGTTGATAAGAAATGGCTGGATAATGCATTATCTACACGACGTGAGAAGGAGATAGGCCGCCGTCTATTCATGTACAAATTGAGGTATGTATATGGGAAGAAAGGGACTCCTATCCCACGACATTTGCGTCATCTCGTCGAGGCTGCGACTGCCCCAGAGAATGAGAACATGTATCTCATGATGTTTGACCTTCATCATGATGGGGAAGTAGCAGTTGAGCAAAAGCGAAGGGATAAACTTGAACTTCGCCGGTCTGATCCCAGTGAGCTTAATGAACAAGAGTTGGATGATAGAGCTCATCTTTTTGCATTTTTATCTGCAACAGATCATGCTTTTGTGACTTTGGGGGAAGTGCCAGCTTTTCTCAATTCGACAAAATACAGAAGCCGCAGTATCAAGTACGGCCTTGTTGAGGAATTGGAAGAGCATGTCCTTGGGCCAGGGTGCACCATGTCTCGTGAAGTTTTGCCAGGTCATATCGTTGACGGACACCACGACGCAGAAGGGCTTGACATTAAGGAGGGCAATACTGTCCATCCTACTGCCAAGGTCTGTACCCGTGATGGGTTATACAAACAAAAAAAGGAGAGCGTAGAATCATGGTTGATTAGGTTGTTCAAGGAAGTCCTAAAGAAGACTAGGCTAAAGAAGGAGTGGCATAGGTTTCTTCATTTCGTACTGAATAATCTTGATTGGTTCAAGGAACACTTTAAAATTGACTACCCTTACGAGGTTAGGCGCGGTAAATTGGTAAGAACAAAACCAATTGAATCAGGTATGTCATCTCTTTTTCTCTTATGTATCACATATTGAATTGATTGTATACTGATATAACTAACCGAGAATCTTTCATATCACCCATCATAGCACCAGCCAGTGCTGTCGTATTGAATGCATCTTCTATTGAAGAGGAAGAGGAAGAGTCCATTGAAGATAAGAAACTGGCAGCGTCAACAGTTGGATCTGTGACTGCCCCGCACCCTCCATCATCAAACAAACAAACTATTGAAGACAGTCTTGAGACAGCTTCATCACCTCCAGCCGCCGGATGGCTCTCAAGAAATGTCATCAATCAAGAGAAGTCTGCCCAAAATGAAGAGATGCGCCGCGAAGTTGACCAAGCACTTGAGTCATCTAATGAGAAAGAAGATGACGATGTATTTATGGAGGGACCCGACTGCACAACTTTGTTGAAGGTGGAAGCGGCACCTGATATATCTCATGATGTACCAGAGAGTGTTGCTTTCAAGGTATTCAGTTTTCTCGATAATACAAGTCTAGGTGAAGCTGCTGCTGTCAACCATACGTATTTGAGTCTCGTCAGTGAATATGATCGCTTATCAATTGAACAAGCAAATGCAGCAGCTCTTGTTGTCCAAGTAGCAGAGACGGCAAATATTTCTCAAGAAGAACTGCCCGAGCCTGAAGCCAATCCTGGACCACAACTCGAGCTCGAGCCTGAGCCCGAAGTCAATCCTATGGATATTGACGCTCCCGTTGAAGAAGATGTAGACGAAGAGGAATTAGAATCCGAGGAAGAGACTGAGCTTGATCCATCGGCAAGAGCTCGAATTGAAGAGATTAGATCACGACTTGCAGATTTGGAAGATGAACCTGGGGCTCAAGCCGAACAGGAGATGGACTTTTTGTATATGGAAATGGCTGAGATTATGCGAGGCTAGAGTAGTGTAAGTGTATACTAGCTACTATGTAGATCAATCAATACTTCCCCAAACAAGTGTGTATTATAACTGTCTGGTGTTATAGAATGATTAGCAGTATTATCAATAGTATTTAGGCGACCTACTTTAGATGTGCCGTCGGAGATGAGATCGGAATTCAATACTATATTAGATGCTTTGGGTGATACGTGAGTATAGCTTTGATTTTGTTCCCCAGGGTGACTTGAGCTATTTGATTATCTTGTCAACAGTTTATACCTTAAAATTGAATCTCTCACCTCCCTTCTATCGCCAGTGATGATAATGATGCCGACCCTGGCACGTCAGATGAGCAACAGCCACCGAATCAGGAAGCAGAAGAGGCCAGGGGAGATAATGATGGGGGAACATTTTCCATAATTTTGTTCTCAACAGCACCAGATATAGGATTTTGTTCAGGACTTGATTCAATGGCAGCTTCTTCCAACTCTTCCTCTTCATCATCATCAGAATCCTCCTCCTCCTCCTCTTCTTTCTCTGTTTCATTACTCTCCTTTTCATTTTGTTGTGGAAGTGCCTCCACTACAGTATTGTCCATTGCAGTCGGACCGGTTTGAACAGCAGCTCGCATACCATCTCCCAGTCCAAGACTTGCCAGTTTGGCCTGGTTGCGCTTGATCTTTTCTAGCCGAAGAAGCTCATAAGAGCTTAAAGAATAATCATCAGAGACAGTCGACTCTTCCTCATCCTCTTCTTCTCTTTTTCTTGAAGATGATGATGAAGGCTCCAACGTCAGAGGTGATACTTCTCTCATTTCACAATGTTGGAGGCGTAACCAAAGCCTGTTGAAGTATGTCTTTTCAGCTTCATTCTGTGGCAGACTCTCCACACGATTCCTCAACGAACGAGTATCCTTGTATTCTTCACTCTTCTCAAGGGATAACATACGGTTACGAATCTTTGAAGGACATTCATTGCATTCTTTGATATGTGATACTATTCTTTCACCTGAGAGTTCACTCTCTGATTTTGGGTATAGCTTGAAGTTATTGCAGTGTCTACAAGAAAGGCCGGACGAATCTCGTTCAGTACAATCATAAGACTCGGAGAGATTACATGTAGTCATCTGCTCAAGAGCAAGAGTAAGATGTGGTGGCAAGAGATCACGATCACCTTGCATAATGACTGATGCCACTGCATCTGTAGATGATGCATTATGAAGTGAGTTTGTTGCGCGGTCAATGATATCTAAGAGAAAGAGATGGATTTGAGTACATAGTGTTATGAAGCGGAAATGTATATCATATATGTCTCATTCAACTTACCCTTCTCCAAGTGAAACAGGAGGCAATACCACTTGTATACGCCACCATTCAATGCCAACTCAAACTTTCCAACATGTTCTCCTGATTGATCAATCACCCAAAGATTGAGTTGATCTTCACTAGAACGTTGTGCATAGACATCCCAAGGTACTGTATCATCACGAATTTGATCTCCCTCTTCATCGTAAACAGACACAATTGAGTGCAGGTTAAGAAGAACAAATAAACTATCAGGAGGTACTAACATTCCATCATGTATCCCAGTCTCAAGAATCGTTGGAACTTCGAGTAGGAAATGCTTCAACGTTTCCCTTGCGCAGTCTTTTTGTTCAGAAATCTGTACGACAGTGAGGTCACCAGGAGTTGTACGATTTGTACAAATAGACTTTAGCACATCAGATCTTTCAGTACCCGGCAGATACTCAAATTCTTCACGAGGAGGAGAGGAATCATCCTCAGTGGTCATTTCCGACATGATTGAATCATCATCTTCGAACTCATCAAAGTCCACAAATGTTGGTAGATCGTGTGGAGAAGTAGGAATGTCTGGGAAAGCAGGATTCGGGTTTGTACTACACTTCTTGGAAATAATCTCACGATGCTCTTCAGTCATGTAGTCGATCGGTAACTCATTCCTTTTCGGAAAGCCTTCATAATCCTCTAACTGGCAATCGAGACATGAATTCCATGGAGCTCGACCAATCGCCTTCCACTGGCTACATGCAACAAGGCCACAATCATCACCCCAACTGCACATAGTTGGATTTGGCCTGGAAGATGCGCGTTGTAACGATTTATGATGGTTGAATAGAGAGAAGATGGTAACATATTATGTTAGTACATCTTGCATTAATAAATAAAGATACACGAGAGCCAAATGAAGTACCATATCAAATCACCAAGGCTTCATATTGAACACAAACATCATTCACACGATAAAACAATACTAACGCGGACTTTCCTGTTGATTTCATTCAATGTGAATATCTTTGTCAACTCCCATAATTTCTTCTTTGACGACTCACAAGTACTGTAAGACTCCTCGTCGCTGCTACTTGAGTCATCTTCTTCTTCCTCATCTTCTTCTTTCAATATTTTCCTAATCATATCTGCGGATATCCAATGAAGTGATGTTTTCTTTAGTCCGTCATAATGTATGAGGACATTCTTTCCCTCAACATCTTCACGGTATTTGACAACAGTGGCCTTGAAGAGCGAGTCTTTTACATCCACCACAATACGTAAACCGGCGGTTAGAAGAGTTGGATCTAATATGCAATCTTCCTGTTCTCTGCTAGATTCAGATTCCTTGTCATCACTTTGTTCATCAAGGCTCTCATCAACGTAAGAAGGTATACGACCTCCCTTCCAACCCATACACGATGTGCATCTTGTTCTAGTTGGCCCATTGAACGTGTCACACTTCAAACATTCCCAGGATCCCTCCTCCACCTCAAGGCTTCGTTTCTTTTCAGCAGCAGCGGCGGCGGCAGCAGAAGTGCCAGCTAGAAATTCTTCATCTCCTTCCTGAATACCAATGCCAGACTTGCTAGGTCGAGCAACGAATAGTTCTGGTTTGGTTCTTGTTCTAGTAGGTCGACTTGAGGGTTCAACATTGTTATCACTCTCCTTTGTTATGACTCGTTGACTATTTTCCTCTACTCGATACTTCTTATTTGTAGTAATTGAATTGCAAGTTGTTCTAGCCAAGAACTCTCTATCCCCTTCCTCAACGCCCACACTTTGCTTTGAAGGACGAGCAACGAATTGTTCAGGTTTAGTTCTTGCTCTTACAGGACGACTTGAGGGTTCTTGAGCTCTTTCAAGTGAGTCGGCTTTGGCCATGTCGGTTGATGCATATTGACTTCTTTTGCGACCCCTGCCTCGTTTTGTGGGCCATTGGCTCTCAAAGGGAGGTCTTTTCGCGATTGGATTCTTCTTTGGACGACCCCTACCACGTTTGACAAGAGGAGGCTCTCCCGCAATATCCTTTTCGTCTTCCTCCTCGCCAGTCTCGTTTGTACTCCTACCAGCCTTCTTGAATAGAGTAAAGTGGCTTCTACACATTTGATCCGATTCAGATCTACCTTGTTTTGGACAACCCTCAACCTTACAGAATGGAAATCCATTTGCTTTCTTCATCCTATCTTTGATTGGTATAATTTTCATTTCGGTAACATCGGGGTACAGTGGTTCCTCCTCCTCCACGTCGTCATCAGACTCTTTCGTACTTCTACCAGCTTTTTGGAACATATTGTAGTGGATCCTACACATTTGATCCGATTCATTTCGACCTTGTTTCGGACACCCTTCAACCTTACAGAATGGAATTCCATTTGCATTCTCTATCCTATCTTGTATTGGTACAATTTTCAATTCAGCAACATTAGAGCAGATTGCTTCGTCCTCCTCCTCCTCCTCCTCCTCCTCCTCAGCAGCAACTGCACCCTTTCCTACCAAATACGTACTGGAGTCTTTATCTGCCTCCTCGCCAGTCTCTTTTGTACTCCTACCAGCCTTCTTGAATAAAGTGAAGTGGCCTTTACACATATCATCTCTTATTGATCCTTGTCCTACCTTTGTACACCCCTCAACTTTGCAAAGTGGATGGCCACTTTCTTTCTTCAGCCTATCTTTCTTTGGTAGAATTTTCAATTCGGCAACCTCAGGACAGATTGTTGGTAATGATGTAACACCCACGCTTTGCTTTGAAGGTCTACTAACGAATACTTTTGGGGTAGACCGCGGTCTCGGCATAAACTCTTGACGTTTCGGCTTGTCCCTTCCCTCTTTCACTCTCATTTCAGAGCTCAGTTTCTTAGCAGCAGAAGAGCCAGATAGAAACTCCTTATCTCCTTCCTGAACACCAACCCCTGATTTTGAAGGTCGAGCAACGAATAGTTCAGGTTTTGATCTTGCTCTAACAGGACGGCTTGAGAAAGCTTGTAATAGCTCTCTTGTCTTTTCCATATCCTTGCAAGCTTGAATAGCACGACGCTTCTCAGATGAGTCTCCTCCAACGTCATCTGCAACACAATATGCACATCTCCAGTCGTCAGACGGCTCCTTGTGTAGCTTGGGAAGAACACAGTCCATATGAAATACCAAGTTGCAACTAGCACAGCATAACAATTCCCCAGGAGCCCCGCACACTTCGCATAGATCATTGTGCTGGTCGAGGAAGACTTGTTTATTCAGTGCTAGCTTTGGTGATGTCTTTTTGTTTGAGTTATCGTCCTTTTTGACACTAGTAGATGCAGTCAAAAACTCTTTGTCTCCTTCTTTTATACCTACTCCCAATATACTCGGTCGAGCCACAAATAACTCGGGTGCTGATTTCTTTCGATTAGATCGACGTTCAGTCACTGTATAGTTTGACTTCAATTGAGTCGTAACTTCTTCACCTGTCTCTTTTGTGTTTCTGCTAGACTGACGACGAGGTTGCTCAATGATTGGTTCTTCTTGACCTTCTTGTTGTAAAACTTCTATCCTTGAAATGATGTTCAGAGAAGTTTTGTCCGTATTATCCTTTCGTGATACACTCGTTTCAACAAACTTCTCACGCTTACTTTCATCTTCAACACTCTCGCCAGTTTTTAAAGATGCAGATACAAACGGTTGATCGTTATTGGTACAGCTGCAGCAATTAGTCTTGCCCTCTCCTTGGGATCGAATGTCTTTTCTAGAACTGCAACCAGACTCAGTTGATCTGTTCCCAACATTAGTACCTCTTCTACCATATACTCTCCTACGACGAGATGGTATACCCACCGTAGAGGTATTATCAACATTCACAAATTGAGACCCATCATCCGATATATTATCCATACCAGCACCACATTCTGCCGCTTGATTAGTAGTAGGAGCATTAGTTATATCGGACTCTTGAGTTTCCAACAACGAGTAACCCTTATTTAGTGCCTCAAACTGTTGATCATTCTGTTTCTGATCTTGTAAAGCAGGTAATTTCTCATTCTCATTAATCGAAACATCATCTAACCCATCACCCTTCTCTTGATTCATAGTGGGAGATGCATTGGATGGAGTATGTCCGTCAGAGGTTATACCTGAAGGGTTTCCCTCTTGTTCCATCGCTTCTTGGTCCTTCATAGTTTGCTCTACAGAAGGCAACTTCTTGTTCATATCAATATCCAACTCTTCATTTAGAGTATTACCCTCTTCTTGGCTTGCTGTGGAATGTGTAACCTCGGGTGGACTTGTCTTACCCAATGAAGATTGAACAGACGAGTATCCTTCTTCTTGTACATTCTCAGCAGTCGATGGATTCGTATCTTCAACATCTAAACTTTTACCATCTAAACTGCCATCCACATTTTTACTTGTTGTAGAAGATGTATCAGAATTATCACTTCCAAAGAAGGAAGATTGTAAATCCATCGAGTATCCTTTCCTCTCTAGTTCTATAACTTCTTGAACATCTTCATTCTGCTCAGCGGCGGCTGCAGGTAGTTTCTTGTTAGTGTCATCATCCTTATCATCTTCATCTAAATTATTTTCATAATTTGTTACTTCTTTAGTAGAGGATGTATTGGTAGAAGTATTATCACCAAAGAAGGAAGCTTGTATATCCAAGTTGTTAGGTTCAGGTGACACATAATTTTCTGGACCTTTATCGGATGTTTGCCTAGTTTTAAAAAAGTAAGAAGTAGGTGGGTAAGTGTTAAGGATGAGTTAAACAATTATAAATTGTATTAAAGATTAAATGCTACACATAATGTACTTACTCTTTTGTATTATTAGTGCAGTGGTTGTGTCCCGGTGTACCGTCTGAATCTGAATCATTTGTGTAAGAAATGCTACTTGCCGTAAACATACGACTACGACGTGTTGTATCAACAATGGCACCATTACCCTTACATTTAGTACTAGTTTCTACTGTACCTTTTCCTTCAATATCAGATGTACCCATTCTATTGTTGGTGTTATAGCCGTTACTAGTACTAACATGTTGATTGGATGTTTCGAATTGGTTGTTATAATTTGTTGAAGTATTACTTTTCCCCTCTCCGGCGCCTCTATTGCTAGCCCAGCCGATAGCGTTAGCCACGAAGGTAAAGGCTTTCTCCATTACTTGTATTAGCCGTGATTGAGACGTCTTTTATTAGGATTAGGAGGGTGCAAACGATTTGTTAGCAATATGAATAACAGGATGAAGATATGACCGTTTTATCTCCAATTTAATAAAGGAGAGTGATAAGTGATTCCAATCGATTGTCGCCGCATGTATAGGAAGAGATCACAAACAATACAACCACAACTCAACACTAATGGTCAAGGATTAGTGGTATATACTGCTCTCTTTGCTAGTTTTGGTTGTAGCTGAGTCTTGGATTGATACATCCATTTTTTACTCCGCTTTTCCCTTCTCTCCACAAAATCATACGATATCTTTGAAGTTTGTCCTTGCTTTGATTTCAGTAATAAGGTATGCATCGGATATTGAGATTGCAGCGGCTAATAATACGGCATGAAAGATGTACTACACTCTTACCAAGTTATGCTGCCTATACCTCCTCACCCATCAACATAGGAGTATCACAACATATTAATCATAACAAGGTGCATCATATCCAACCATCAGGTCATTATACATTCTACACATCAAGTAGTAATACACAATCTTCTACACCAAAGAAAAAGGTTGGATTTATTGCAAAGATGCAACGCATGGTACGAACTCTCTTTGGTATTAACGATGATACACCGCGAGGTATACAAGAAAAGAAAGATTATTTATGGATTGTATTAGCCGCGACACATAGAAGATTGCGTATTGAAAATCAGCATAAACTATTGGCTGATAGTGGAAATAAGCAAAATGATGTACCGATGGTATGGCAACAAGAAACAAAGGAAAGACTACAAGAATTAACAGATGAGGCGGTATCATACCTTGATGATAAAACTGATATCAGTGAAATGAGATTAAACAAATTGCGTGGTGAGATACAACAAAGTATATTGCAACCACAGATTATACAATTGTTAAATGTTGCATATGATGTAGAAGAGGAAATGGGAGATGAAGATGATGAGGAGTATATGTTTAGTACAGAGGAAAAAGAACAATACAAGAATATCTTGCTCAGTGAATATGAGAAAGTATGTCAATTGTTGGCTGAGTGTAAAGGATCAAGTGATAATACAGTAGCTGCAAGTTACACATCAGATCCAGTTCCATTCTACAAAATCAAGCAAGAAGCTATTGAGACATTATTGAATTACTATGATTGGTGGCCAAAAGATATGGTACCTCAAAACAGCAATATCAATAATGACGATGAAGAATATGAGGATGTGTTTGGCTTCACTCCAAACAAGGACTCTGAAATAGTGTCAGCAATGAGATACTATCACGTTAGGAACTTAGTACGGTCAATTCTAGCACGACATCAACCCAACTCTGATCATTCCATCTTACCATTCAAATCAACAATACCATCATCAGGTAGGGGAGTGTTTATCGATGGGTTTGCACCTGCGGGAACTTTACTTGCCTTCATACCAGGTAAAGTATGGCCAAAAGAGCATTTACAATCGGCATCACTTCAAACTCAAATGCAATTAGCACAAGATCCAAGGCATCAATTATCAATGAGATATGATGATGTATTGATAGATTCACGGCATAGTCCATACACGGTGGTGAAGAATCTTTGGTCTCTTGGGCATATTGTCAATCATCCGCCTGCTCCGGTTATATATGAGCGATCACAAGTAGAATCCGACAAAGATGAAGCATCTGATACAATGAACCGAGATCTACATCAAGGACCAAACTGTATGACAGTCCTAATCAATTACACAGATAAAATGCTTTCTGAAGAGAGAGAACATATGCAAGAGTATATCCCGAACGAGTATGAGGCAAGGCCCAAACCATGGACAAAGAATGCATCCGAACCAGATGAAATTATAATGCAGGGTGTGGGCTTGGTATCCTTGCGTGATGTGAAAGACGAAGAGTTATTTTATGATTATCGACTAAGTCCAGACGAGAAAGCAAAAAAGAAGGGAAGTGATGGAAATCTATATCCTTCTTGGTATCATGTATGGGATCAGGATGCTATCGACAATAGGTGGGGTACTGATGATTAATATCTCTTCTATACAACTTTAAGAGTTACACTATTCTTCTCTCTGATCATCTTCCGTCACCATCTCCTACACTCGAAAAATCCAAGCTACTCAGAGCATCTAACATTGATATAGGTTGCTTTGTGGGGAATAACGTCTTCTTATTCTCCGTTGCAACTACTAACGCTGTTGGTCTCGGCGTTGGCAACTTGGTACTAACCTCAAACGAGCCGTCTGCAGGTAGCACAAATTGTGTAATGTTGACGTACCCGAACTTATCGGTTCTATCTCGAATGATAATGTCGCCAGAGCTAACTTGATACCATCCTGCACCACTCACACAACAGAGACCTCTTCCATCCCAATCGTACATATATAGTGCATATTCCTTTTGAGATGCCAAGCAATAATCGACAACATATGTAAACGAACTTCCATAAGGGCCGCCATTGGCAATCATTGTTCCACTATTGTCTTGACCCTCAAAAAGCTCCCATGTTGTCTCAACTCCATACTCATCCGTTAGTATAACCAATCGAAAGTTTTCACAATCTACACCCTCAGTCATACTAGATGAATCATATGGTATAAGCAAGCCCAATCTATCATCTTTTCCATCCCCATTCGTATCTACAGGATCCGGCTCAACAAATGGTAATTCAAACACTGCAGTCTCTTGAGGTGAAGTCATCTCACCGCCAATTGTAATAATCTTCCCCTCAGAGCTTAGTACATACGATCCTTCACCGTGATAACAACACACGCCATCACCTTCCTTATCTTCAAAGACAAAAGTATAATATCCCGGAGGAAAACACTTACTAAACGTCTCTGCCTTGTTACCATACTCTGTCACAGCATAATAATCACTTTCCCAAACTACTACATTCTTTTCATCATCTTCTGGAAAGTAATTATCTTTGACTAACTTCCATGACGTTTCATCAGAGTATTTATCAAAGATGATACCAAGCTCAATGGGAATGCATGGACCTGGAAGATGCGCGTTTCACAGTCAATGAAGATGAAAGAGAGGAGTTATATCATTTGTTAGTGCTTGTGGTTTGCAAAGGCAATCAAACAAAGGTAAACTAAGTTCAAATGAAGCAGTCAAATCGTCGAGACTTTATATTGAACACAAGCATTCACAAGATGAAACAATACAAACGCGGACTTTCCTGAAAATGATGGTGCCACTGAAGGAACTTGTGTAGCTAATGCATCATCTGAATCGACTCCTCCTCCAACTCCAGAGTACTGGTCATCATTTGTTGGTCCTGTATTGCCCTTTTGACTTCCATCTTGAAGAGTAGTACCATCAGTTGCAGGTTTGTCGTCATTACTCTTAACAGCCAATCCCACTCCGGCACCAATAGCAACAACTAATCCCAAGAATATTAATAGCATTACAATTATAAGCATATTACGACGTTGTAATATTCGAGCGGCTTCATCTTCTTCGTCATAGTATTCTTGACCTTCTGGTATCATATCTTGCTGTTGTGCATATGATTGCTTATTATCATTTGCATTATGAGAGTGTTGTAATGAAGACACGACTGAGGCACCATCGGCTAGAGCATGTGATACTGGTGCTCCTCCTTCTTCATCAAAAGGAGCATTAACTGTTTTGATCTTACTAGATTGTTGCTGCTGCTGCTCGCTTTCCATACCAACTGCAGCTAATGCTTGAGCATTTGACTTGTTACTAACTTGGACAGTTGAATTATGATTAGAATCTGTCGGCACATCATTATCGGTAGATTCCTCCTCAATGGGTGGTTCGCCAGTATCGACTCTCAATGATTTTGTTGGATTTGAAACTCCCATCTTATGTGTTATGGCAGAGCTGGTAGTGGAAACATTGGAATCGAGTACTTCGACTCCATTATCATCATCGTCAGCTTGATCTACAGATGCATCTCCTGCGGCCAATTTTCTCTTGGCCATCTTGGCGGCCAGTTCAGCGTCCATGACTATATACTATCCCTCGATACCTAATCACAAGTATCTTCCTATTATCTAATCTTCAGTTCTTCCTATAGATCTCGCTTTGGCCACTTTTGTTTCATTGCAATAGCTATTGAGCTCGATTAAATTCCCTCCTACTCTCTAAATAAGTAAAGCTTTCATTAGATGGCCAACTATTGATGTTACATTGAGCCTCCATATCTAGCCCAACTTCTTCCTATCATCGGCACAACCGATTGACAATTTTCTTGCGATTATGTCGCATCAGCATTTATTTTTTGCATGTTCAGCCCGCGCTTGAATGATGCCTTCAATCAATTCTTTAGTGTTGACACCTCGTACTATTCTCAAATTCATATCTTAAATAACAAGTGCTAATATAAATAAACATACACAAGTATCATGGCTGACGTCGAAGAGAACATGGAAGAGGTTGCCGTAGAGCAAGAAGAGCAAGCAGTAGCTGAAGATACTTCAAAGGATGAGGTAGCGGCAGCACAAAGCACAACCGTTGGGGGCGTTACTATGGATGAAGGTATGTATTTATGTATAAGATATATTTTAGTTTATTTGTGGACTGGGAGTGTGAGATACTCTGTGTGTATCTTTTTGCAAAACTTGATCATAAGACATGTTTTTTTTATATTATACACTTCTGCTAACATGATTGATACTCCCTACATTCTCACGTTCATTATCGTTAGTACAACTTCCTTTGGTCATCGTTTTAGTTGCAAGCATTATCCTTCTCATCGCTACCGGTGCTGAGTACAAATGGTCATATTATGGTGGCTATCAGAAATACGCTATTTCTATCTCATCAATCTCGTTGAGTATCTCCGGTATCAGTCTCCTTTTACACAAGTTAGCCACCGATCTATATGAAAAGGTTGGCAAGAATCTAAGTTTGTTGAACTTTACTTGGTCATTCATCGGTGCTTGCTTCCTAACATTTAACAGTCCATTTGAAGAGGTGAGTATCTTTGTGTATTTTTCTTCTCATTTATCTCTTTATAAAATGTCAACATATATTCTCCCGGCCTCATCTCTTCTCTTTACCTTCACTATGATTTACAAAAGACCAGTAATGGCTACTTTGCAGCTTGGGCTACAATGTATGGTTGTGCCATGACTTTGGGAATGGATAGCAGTACCTTCAAGTCGAATGTGAGGGGACTAGGCGCCGTCATGGGCCATGCAGCTGCTGCTCTTGTATTCTTGATCGCTTGCATCACAAAAGTTCAATCAGGAGCTACTGTAAGTGGAAGTGCAAGGAACAATGCTATCTACGGCTTGTCTTTAGCATGCTTCTCTGCTGTGACGGTTTTCGTGCTTATGGTAATGGACAAGAGAGGTAGCTCTCTCTCTTCAATTATGAACTTCGGCCTCTTTGCCGTTCTAGGAATTATGTGGCTTGTTGCAGCCTGTCTTGTCACTTTTGACGGACCCTTCAAAGCTACGGGAAATGGTTACTTTTCTGCTTGGGCAGCTTGTATCACCGCCCTTTATGCTGCCGCGGCAGCCAAGAAGCAGATGTAAGGATCTGAAAGGATACCTAAGCATAGTTGAACGTTCTTTGTCAGTTCTTTGTATTGAATGATAATTGGTTGTGTATCAGAGTGGCGTGATTTTATTGTAAACCGTAATGATATAAGTATAGTGTTTTAGTTTGCAGAGAATATAACTCTACGAGTATCAGTATCATCTGTTCAACTCGGCAAGTCAAGATCTTATGATTAAAGTGACTTGACGTATGATGCATGGTGTTTATACAATAGAAATAACTCTAATATCACTTGTTTCTACACATGATATTCATATGATATGATAGTCAACATTGCTGAATTGGAAGTACCTAGGTGTTTATGCGGATATCATGATCGCCAAATTGGTATCCTTTTTTTTACTCTCATAATAATTTGACCATCAACTAGCTCATTGATGGTGGATGGTGCGACGTACTAATACTAAAGGAGCTTTGCAATAGATATAAATAGGACGGATTTATACTTACAGATTGAGAACCATTGCATGTTGTTGTACTGATGCGACGTAGTGCAATTCAATCTAAAATTCTAATGACGGTATCACAAACATCAAAAATAAAACGCCAAAGAAGGATGATGGCTACTTTTCTCTTGGCTACACTAACTCGACCATCAAGTAGATGTTGTGTTACTGCCTTTACATTCTCTAGAAGATATGCACAGAAATCAATAACAGCAGTATCACAGTCTACACAATATATACCGCATCATCAGACACCAATAAACACATATACATCAACTTCACGCCTTTTCAGTACCACAGAAGAAAGCACATCAACAGATGAAATATCTACAGTTGAAGCACAGATTACCACAAAGGGTAATGAAATACGTAAACTCAAAGATGAAGGTATTGAGAAACCAGAATTAGCTCCTCATATTGAAGAATTATTGGCATTGAAAGCCAAACTAGCAACTCTGACGGGAGAACCTGCAACGCCACCACCTAAAAAAGAAACAAAGGCAAAGAAACAGCCACAACAACAAAAGAAGAAACAACCACCCAAGAAGGATGAAAGTGAAATGAGTATTAATGAATTACGTGAATCTCGTCTATCGAAGGTATCAGCTATGCGTGATGCCGGTACTGAGCCATATGCATATGTATATGACCCTAATCGATCGGCATCACAATTGGCAAAAGAATATGATGGAAAGTTGGAACCAGGTGAAGAAGATGAAGATAATGAACATACTGAACTTGGAGCAGATGAGGAGATTACAGTAGCTGGACGTATTATGGCTCGGCGTGTCTTTGGTAAACTTGCATTCTACACATTACAAGATGAGACTGGTTCAATTCAATTGCAATTTGATAAGAAACGTTTAAGTGACCGTGATGCAGACTCATTTAAGAATCTAAAGGCTTGGACAGACTCGGGTGATATCATCGGTGCCAAGGGTACCATCCGTCGTACCGATAAGGGAGAACTAACACTATATGCCAAGGAATGGACAATGTTAACCAAGTCGGCATTACCACTACCTGATAAATGGCATGGATTAACAGATATATCCAAAAGATATCGTAATCGACACTTAGATTTGATTGTCAATCCATCTGTTCGAGATACATTCTACAAACGTGCCAAGATTACATCAAGCTTACGTCGTCAATTAGATGCCAAGGGATTTTTAGAAATTGAGACACCTGTATTACATACTCAACCGGGTGGAGCAGAGGCTAAACCATTTGAGACATATCATAACTCTATGGATATGGATTTGACACTACGAATTGCAACTGAGTTACATTTGAAGAGGTTGATTATTGGTGGATTTCCTCGTGTATATGAACTGGGACGTATCTTCCGTAATGAGGGTATTAGTACTCGTCACAATCCTGAGTTTACAAGTGTTGAGTTATATCAAGCGTATGCCGATTATGATGACATGATGGATTTGACAGAAGAGTTGGTTTGTGGTAAGTCTTAGGTTTTATGTGCACATCTTGTGATCATTTTCATTTGTTGATAACTAACCTCATATACCGATATCTATATTATTAGAAATGGCAAAAGAAGTTAGTGATTCTACAACCATGCCATATGGAGAGCATACAATCAGTCTTGAAAGGCCTTGGAGACGAGTTACAATGCATGATATAGTAAAAGAGGAGATTCCGAACTTTGACTTTGATCTGAACGATCCTTCCACTCTTGATGCTGCCAAGACTGCTGCGATTGCTGCTGGTGTACCTGATGTACAAAAGTGTACAACTGTTGGATATGTCTTGAATGCTTGCTTTGAGGAGTTGTGTGAACCAAAGTTAATCCAACCAACATTTGTGATTGATTATCCCGTTGAAGTTAGTCCATTGTCAAAACCCCATAGGGAAAAGGAGGGGATTGTAGAACGGTTCGAGCTCTTTGCCACAGGACGTGAGATGGCCAATTCGTTTAGTGAGTTGACAGACCCTGTTGATCAACGTGAGAGGTTTGAAGCTCAGGCCGCCAAGCAGGCAGCTGGAGATGAAGAGGCTTGTGGTGTGGATGAAGAATTCTTGTCAGCTTTAGAGCAGGGAATGCCACCGACTGGCGGCTTGGGTATTGGCATTGATAGATTAGTGATGCTTTTGACTAATGCGCCATCTATCAGGAAAGTCCGCGTTTGTATTGTTTTATTGTATGAATTCAAGTGTTCAATGAAAAGTCTGAGAGATTTGGTGCTTCATTGAACTGTGTTTGTCTATATTTGATTACCTTCTCAACCCACACTTACTAACAGAAGTTACTATCTTCTCTCTCCATCGTCAAAACCGTGTCAATACGCATCTTGCAGAGATGTGATTGCCTTCCCATTGTTAAAACCAGATGCATGAGAGATAAATCATAGTTGAATGTTGTCGATAGAGTAGAGTACAGTTAGACTTAACCCAAATCAATTTAATTTATTTGATGCTTGATATATACACAAGAGGCATCCACTCTCTTTTTAGGCGGCAACATTCTTAATCTCTTCCTCCTCGTCGTCACTTTCTTCTTCATATGCCGACAGGGGTGGGCATGTACATACGAGGTTTCTATCTCCGTATACATTATCGACTCTTCCACAAGTAGGCCAGAACTTGTTAGCACGAACCCAAGGTGCTGGATAGGCTCCAACCTCTCGTGAGTACTTTCTATCCCATTTCTCATTTAGTATATCATCCATTGTGTGCGGTGCATGGTGTAGTGGTGACTCCTCAAGTGTCACACGACCACTTCCAACATCATCAATTTCAGCGCGAATGGCAAGCATGGCATCACAAAATCGATCAAGCTCGGCAAGATCTTCAGACTCTGTTGGCTCTACCATCAAGGTACCAGCAACTGGCCATGACATTGTAGGTGAGTGGAAACCATAATCTTGCAGACGCTTGGCAACATCTTCTTCGGTAACTCCAGTAGCGGCCTTAAGTGGTCGTAAATCAAGAATGAACTCATGAGCACACTGGCCATTCTTTCCCAGAAACAGAACGTCAAAAGCACCAGTAAGTCTCCTTGACATATAGTTGGCATTTAAGATTGCAATTTCAGTCGACTTCTTCAAGCCTTCGTATCCATTCATCTTAATGTACATCCATGAGATTGGTAGGATCGCTGCCGATCCGAATGGAGCGCCGGCAATGGCCCCGTCTGACTTAGGTACACATAGATCACTACCACAAAGCTTTCCTGATGCTTCGGGATCGACACTATGACCAGGAAGGAAAGGAGCAAGGTGTGCGGCTACTCCAATCGATCCAACGCCAGGTCCACCGCCGCCGTGAGGAATACAGAATGTTTTGTGCAAGTTCAAATGGCAAACATCGGCACCGATGATACCAGGACTAGTCAAACCGACTTGAGCATTCATATTGGCACCATCCATGTAGACCTGACCACCGGCATCGTGGACCATGTCGATAATTTCAACAATCTTCTCTTCAAAAACACCGAATGTTGATGGGTATGTGACCATGAAGGCAGCTACATTCTCACGATGCTTTTCAATCTTGGCCGACAAGTCTTCCACATCGATATTACCTTCATCGTCATTATCAACGACCACAACCTTCATACCGGCCATTGAAGCCGAAGCTGGATTAGTACCGTGTGCTGACTTGGGGATGAGGCAAATGTTTCTATGACCTTCACCCTTATCCTCGAGATAGTTCTTAATTGCTAGTAGACCTGCATATTCTCCTGTTGCGCCTGAATTAGGCTGAGCAGACACGGCAGCAAAGCCTGTAATTTCGGCTAGATCCTTATTCAAATCTTCAATGAGTTCATGATATCCCTGAACTTGATCATGAGGAGCAAAGGGGTGAATATTACAAAATCCAGACCAAGTCACAGGAATCATCTCTGATGTAGCATTCAACTTCATGGTACACGATCCCAACGAAATCATCGAGTGGTTCAATGCCAAGTCACGGTTCTCAAGTGTCTTTAAGTAACGAAGCATTTGTGTCTCTGAATGATGCTGATGAAAGATGGGATGTGTTAAGATTTCAGTCTCCCGAGCCACCGACTTATCAACTTCCATGAGAGAAACGTCTGCCGATACGTCGGGATCGTTAATACCAAATGCACCGAATAGTAATGCTGATACATCATCACGTGTGATACCCTCGCCCATGGAAATACCAACAGTCTTGTCATCGATAATTCTGACATTTGCCCCAACACTCACGGCTCCAGCTTGTACTTGTTCACTTGTCATGCCCATAGTCGACACATCCACAGTGAAAGTATCAAAGAATGGACTTGTTGACACACCAAATCCTCCCTTGGCCAATTCACGATGAGTCACTTTAGCTAAAGCATGAATACGTCCCGAAATGGCTTTAAGTCCTTCGGGTCCATGATAGATTGCATAACTAGCTGCCATATTTGCAAGCAAAGCCTGTGCTGTACAAATGTTACTCGTTGCTTTATCACGACGAATATGTTGTTCACGAGTTTGCATTGCCATTCGTAGACATGGCTTACCTTCCTTATCAATGGTTACACCAATAATCCTCGCTGGCATCTTACGAGAATACTTGTCTGATGTTGATAAGAACCCAGCATGTGGTCCTCCAAAGCCCATAGGAACACCAAATCGTTGCGCACTTCCGACAGCAATGTCAGCGCCCCATGAAGAAGGGGGAGCAAGCTTTGTCAATGCCATCAAATCGGTAGCGCAAATAACCATGGATCCACCCGCATGAGCACGTTTCGTAAAGTCTCCATAGGATTCTCCAGGCGATTCAACCGATCCATATGTATTAGGATATTGAACAATAGCACCACAATACTCTCCATTATCAACCTCGGCCGTGGAATGATCACCAATAATAACTTCAATCCCAATAACACCCGCACGTGTTTCAATTAGTGATATAGTCTGTGGATGTACGTCCTTACTAACAAAGAATTTATTCTTCTTTCCCTTCTTACCCTTCAAACTAAAACACATTTGCATTGCCTCCGCTGCCGCTGTTGATTCATCTAACAAACTTGATACACTCATTGGTAATCCAGTTAAGTCACTACATAATGTTTGAAAGTTTAATAACATTTCTAATCGTCCTTGGGCAATCTCAGCTTGGTATGGAGTATATGATGTATACCAGCCCGGATTTTCCAACATATTACGTAAGATAACATTGGGAACGATTGTATCATAATATCCCATACCAATATATGATTTCATAACCTTATTCTTATTTGCCATACTTTCAATAGTTGATAATGCTTCAGATTCAGACATTGGTGGTTGTAAGTTAAGTGGTTTAGGAGAAAGGATGTTGGATGGTACAGTTGATTCTACTAATGATTCGAATGAGTTGAAACCGATAGATTGGAGCATTAGTTTTGTATCCTCATCATTAGGTCCAACTTTATAGAGATTTTATTATTGTTTTGTGGTGTAGAGAATATAAATTGCAACATAGATGAGATGGGTATGTGTAAAGATATTGCAATCAACAAGGTGCACATGATGTGAACAAAAATGTGCACAAGATAGGTATGCATAAAACATATCCATCAAACACCAAACTTACCATGACGCCGTGAAAACGTATCAGCCATATCCAAAGCATCTCCTGATACTGCACTAGTAGCATGAACTGCTCGTCGAGATATAACTTGAGTACTTCTCAGTGATGGAGCATTATTGGCATTGGTGAGTGGTTTAGAAGATGATGTTCTCGCCAACACTCGATGCAATGATCGGCGGATTGAAGGTGATAGAATGGCCATTATACTACTGTGTAAACTACTAGGTAGATTATTGATGAAGGTCTAAATAGTATCTCCCTTTAGTAAACAGCTGCAATGCCACTGAATGAGTTGGTCATTGGTCGGCAAAAAGATTTGCGGTCGGTATCCTACCTATATCTAGAATGCCACCAGGTTAAGGAGAGATTACTAATACTTATTTGTCATGTTACTGTATTCGGCCATTCTCCTAATAAGGTAATTAATCATTTACATACATAAACAATCTAATCTATTAAGGCCTCGAGCAGTCATTGCACCAGTCTATATGTCCACACCTTTCAGTCTTTAGATCAATCCTTGTCTCTTCCAAAAACTTTGATAGCGGTCTCGTCTCGCCAGGACCGTAATGCTCAAAGTCTGTTAATACTATTTGCCAATTCTTCCCTTCCAAAAAGTCTCTATCTGACTCTTTATATCCCACCATGTGTTTAATACGTTGAATTGTAATTGTTTGTAACTGAGTATTGAATCCAGGTCCAGGACGGCCAAACACTCGGCCTGTATTCTCCCAGAACTTGGGTAGGCCCATGCGCCCGGGACGATATTGATGTGTAATATAGTTCTTCCGCGGTGCATATATATCCCAGCCGTGAGTCCAAGCTCGAAGTGACAAGGCAATCTCTTCGCCCATAAAACACCATGGTAAATACGGATCAAAGGGTATATCAATTAGGAATTCAGCTCTTGTAAAAAAGAAACCAGCAGCAATATATGCAATTTGTGATGGTGCGCTCTCTTCTCCTCGACATTGATTCCCCGTGTTAATTCTCAATATCTTGTGTTCTACATCACTATTTGAAAATGTACATGTGCATAACCTCGTACCCTGTGAACCACCCTGATACGGAGGATCACTTTCACTAAAGCCAGGAGGATAACTACTTAATATCGCCTTGGGATATGACTTGGCTGACTTCACCTCCACCTTATACTTCCTATCCCACTCAGGAGCAAATCTTAAATGTGCATCAGCTTGTAGGAAGTATGTCTCTCCTCCCCACAACTTACTTGCAAAGTATCGTGCCGTTGTTGGGCCATTACTTTCTGTCTCGTTAACATAGAGTGCACGGATTTGACCATTATCACAATACTTGGTATACTCTGGATCTCCACAAAACTCTTCAATGCCATTCACATCGGGTGGCCGGTCACTAATTTTTGTAATGGGACGACCATCATCAGTTTCCCCCTTCACTTCCACACCTGTTCTGCATTGCACACCAATACCAAAACAATTTTGAACAACAGCTCCAACAAATATCTTCTCGGGATGTGCTGCATTCTTAAAAGCTTGACGGAGAGTCTCACCCAATAAATGATCACGATAAGCACCCAAGGACATGAAGATTGACCCATCCTCACGAACGGGGAAGATTGATCGATCACGATATGCCTCCTCAAGTGGTGCTAAATACTTAGTCACCAAGTCAAAGTACTTTTGAATAACTTCATCGGGAGTTTTCGCATGTTTATTCTCAACAAGCATCTCATGTAACTTGATTAAGAACCGTTGCATTATGGCAATCATACCCGCTATCGTTGGTTTGTTGTATGATAATACATCTGTAATGATCTTCTCGCCAAACAAATCCACTGCCATTGTATGTGGTGGCATGGGTGGAAAGTGTGGGTATAAATGTGGAAAATTCTTCTCATCTTCAGCACTTACTGCAACAGCACCGCTATTACCCTCATCACTATCCACTGCATTATTATGTTCCTTCTTTGCTCTCTTATTAATCCTATCATTTAACTTGGTATTATCATGATGTATAGCATCCTTGAAATCTTTGGCTAAATCAACATGTCCAGGCATTTTACCCTTGCCTTGCAAAGCGTTATCAAAATCTTCCAATTGTGAACCGCCCTTGTGCACTACCTTTTCTAATGGATTACCGTGTGGCAGATTAAACATCCGTGTAAACTTATCAAGTTTCTTATTAGCACCATCTTTAACCCTGTGTATTTGTGATATTAACTTATCACGACGTTCCTTAGCTCGATTGGCTTGCATATTCATACCCATTGGCAAATGTCCCTCGGCTGCCTCTTCTAAATATATTTGATCATCGACACCTTTGGCTCCGCCTACGTTTGAATTTAATAATCCATTACTAACTTCATCAGATTCTAATCGAGACATTAGTAGTATCAGGGCTAATAGGAAGGCTGCACCAGCGCCAGCAAGTAGGGCAACAATAATTTTAGCACCTCCATCGTCACTCGATGATTTAGATGACCTCCTTTTCTTCTTTCTTATTTTGGTCTCGCCCATCTTGAACTCGCCATTGTTACCTTTTATATCACCCATATTTATAGGCTGATATTATACTACTGTTTTGTCCCTCACACCTTTGGATTATATTATTAGTGCTTGGCCCCCTAGCTCAGCCGACTCAGAGCGCTCCACTAGTGCGGCACACTTGATTGATATTATACTATTGATATCTACGATCGATATCCAACGACCTAACGGCAACAAATTATTATTATGATAGAAGTTGTAAGTTGTAAGTTGTGATGAATGCATTCTACTGGGTGAGGGTCTGAGGTAGTGAGGGTGGCTAAAAAAGATACCACCTACCCCTAAAGATACCTACATTGCGTTTTATTATGAGAGTCGCTCTGTTGCAGCTAGTTCGAAACTCACGGAGTTTGTAAACTCGGGTGCATGAGTTTGTAAACTCGGGTGCATGAGTTTGTAAACTCAGCACTTATTTGAGTGCGTCAGGTGATTACGCGTGTAGATGCGCTTAGGTAGGCAATTGAGACAATATGATCTTGACAGGAGTGGATGCCTCAACTGTGTTGTTTCGATCGTCGATGTTGTTTCGATTGCTAGTAGCAATCGCAGAAGAAGTGGAAGCACCGCCGACGGTGCCATCAATACCAGCAAGTGCTAGTAGTTTGCGAGATGCTTGTGCTAAGTTCATGGTAGTGATTGTAAAGATAGAGTAGGGGGGAATAAAGAGTATGTATTGCAACAATATTGTGTATATGGAGGTTAGTAGGTGATGACGAAGATGCATACGTGCTAGTAAAAAGACGAGTCTTGTTGGCTGTCATTGGCATTGGCATCAATTTTTTAAACGCAGGCAGGTATTAGTTTCTGATCTGATATTAGTTTAGAAACGGGTATCTAGTTTCTAAACTAGGGAAGTTTCCCAACCCAATGGCAGCTAGTTTCTAAACTCCCCTAGTTTAGAAACTAGCTGCAACAGCTCGTTATCAAGTATGCCTCTCTAGCAATGCTTGGTTAGTAGTTGATATCAAATCAGGGCAGAGATTCATATATCATATCATACAGTGTATGTACCTTAGTCTCTTACGTGTTCTGGATTCTGGATAATCAGCTTTCAATCCATGCACTTACCTCCCATCACACGTGCTAGTTTTCTTTGTAAGTATGATGGGAGGTTTATCATGCTTTCAATCTCTATTCAATCAATCACCAAATAATAACAGCAACATTAATCAACCTCCATTAACAACAAGCTATCATGAACCACCGTCGGGTATAGATTATTCTGACAATCCCTCTGTCTTTGGAAGGATATTAAACGGTGACCTGCCTTGCCGAGTATATAAAGAAAGCACTGAGTTGTTAGCTTTCCAGGATAGGACGCCAAAGGCAAACTTCCATGCATTAGTAATTCCAAAGCAATACATAAAAAGTGTATACTCATTGACGTCTAATGATGTTAAACTTGTACAAGATATGAGACAAATGGGTTTGGATCTACTTGAAAAAGAACTACCTCAAGCTTTGAAGGATGAAGATTATTTACTATGTTATCATATACCACCATTCAATAGTGTTGACCATCTACACATGCATGTACTATCTCCGGCATCCGAGATGCAATGGTTGATGAGGAATGGAAAGTATTCCTGTGGAGCAAGATGGTGCACTAGTTCTTTAGATGTGATTGCAAGATTAAAGAGTGGAAAGGCTGCGGTTCCATACAGTCAACTATTTTGAGTTTATGTATCATTGTGGTGATTACATTACAACACAACCACATCTGCTGAGCAGACATCGCATTTGGCCATCAACATTTTCATACCAACTCTTTCTTCGATACGAAATGACAATGCACCGCTGGTACACACTGCAGAATGTTCTTCATATACTGTTCTTAGTTGATCTTGTAAATGATTCAGAGTTAAGCCTTCATGCATAATATCTAACTGAAATGTGCAGCCGTTGGCATTTGTACATTTAATGCCATCATGTGGTCTTTCCATTAATGAAGATGAGTTGCAAATTGGACAAGTCACAAGTGGAGAAGTCAAGTTTTTAGAATTGGATAACAATGGAGAGATATATGTACTTGGGTTGGGATTTTGTTGTAGTCTCTGCTCTTCCCATGATTCAAAGTCATCAATTTGATGTATTAATCTTTCACGTTCCATTGCCTCGGCTCTTTCTAATTCCCAAATCTCTTCTTCTAATAGTTCATCTTCTCTTTGCAGTTCTTCTGTCACGTCATTTAACAGATCTTCGAATTCCTCCTTTGATATTTTATATTCATCATCTTGTAATTCATTCAACTCTTCACTATCCATACTATCCAATGGTTCTCTCTCGCTACTACCATATAATCTTTTCACAGGAGCACTCCCATCTAATGGACATACTTGATGACAATGTTGTATGCCATTTATTGCGTTTCTCAGCTCTTCTTCCACTAATACTCGTGCTGTGTTCACTACAGTCTCGCTGCTATCACAGCTTTCCATATGTGGTAATACTTCATGATGCGGTATATGATCTACCATTAAATCATTGATATTCAAATCTGTGTCATTATATTCTTCATCACGACAACGTTTAGATGATGTAGGTTTGATAACATTTTGAAGATCCTGCTCATCATTAGTATCAGAAGTTTCATTACTACGTGACTTTCGTAACCGTTCTCTTCTTGCAATCTTGGCACGTTCTAAACATCCCTTTCGTATATTCTCCTTCCATTGTTGTTTTGTTTGAGATAGGGAGAGAGATTTGATGTTTATCCGTGATGATGGTGGGGTACGCTCACTCATTATTTTTCAATATCTTATATCAGATTATCTATATTCGAATGAAATCTATTGAATATTAATCCATAGACAACTAAGACCATCAATCCAGGGGCAGATATGGGATAGACGGCGCGGCAGCGGATTTATGTAGTTGGTATCTTTTACCATGAGAGTTGGCAACACATGTTTGCGGTCTCATGTTTGCTGAAAGGAAAGTAGTGGCGGCGTGCTATTATACATTGTGAAGAGTAAGAGTTTGTTCATCTATCGGTAGACTGTCCAGCAGTGTGAGGTACCTAAAGCACCATCGTTAAAGAAAGGTATAAAACAGAGTTGCCTTCATTTGTTTGGTTGCAAGAGAGTTGAAGTTAGAAGTTAGAAACCTACTATTAATAATGGGATCGGCTTTCTCTTCGTCGTCATCGTATCTGCAGTATAAAAATGATTATGAATTAGTGATTAGATCAACCAAAGACTTGGAACATCTACTTGAAACTGGATTTAATGCTCCGAGTGGGAAGAACATTGGGTTACATGACAAGATAACTGCAGCACAAAATTCACACGGTTTATCACATGATACAGTCAAGAAGTTGAGATATCTAGTCACTATACGAAACAAATTAGTACATGATCACAATTTCAATTCATTACCTGATCGAGAACACTTTGCAAAATCATATGACAGTGTCGAGAAGGAACTAAAGGGAAAACTTAATGGTTCATCATCTGGATGTATTATTTCCTAATAAATGGATATATTGATTGAGTGCAATATATGAATACTTCTGTGGAGGTATTTTGCTAAAGATTAAGCCAACATAAAGTGATACCAAAAGAAAAAGCCAACATAAAGTGATACCAAAAGAAAAAGAAGAAAGGAATGAATACAATATGCTTGTTTGTAAATCATTTACGGCTTTATGAATTAAGTGAAGACGAAGACAAAGTAGTATGTTGAACTTGTGTATTAATTTACTATGAAAACATAAATTATCCGAAGACCATAGTGTCGGATATTTGCTTGAGTGACACTGAATGGTCCCGATTGATTGTTGCGTGGTTGGTGGGTGTGCCCTAACTACTAGAAGATTGTCGCGTGGGGGTGGTGGGTGGGTGGTAGGGAGAATCTCCAATGATGATCGAATGCTGGATGTAGCCCTTCTTGAACCTAAATCTATGACTTCTGGAACGTCTTCATGAGCCCTCGTGATCACTATCAACTAACCAAACTCTCGCTCTCACAACTCGCACAACTTGATCAAGTTCTTTCACACTAGCTTCACTCAACTATGAATCGGCAACTTGAAGAACAAAACCAAAGAGACCAGATCTACTACTTGCATAATCAAAGCCAAAACAAACTTGGGGGGGCACTACTAATAGGTGGTTGGCAACTAAGAAAGACTAACACTTCAAGGGACAGGAAGTACTACTACTGATAAAGTTTGAGTAGATGAACAGACCTATGTTAGATGAAAGGATACTAAAACATGCCAAGTCACTTTAACTTTACTCACCGATTGATTCAATGGAAGCGGATATATACGGACTAACTCTAAAGTGGGTGCATACTAACCACTACTACTTCTACTCAATAGGGAGTTACTAATGACAGAAACCATCAGATGGAAAGGGAGGAAATCAATAACTTCAGAACGAAGGACACCAGAAGGAACTCAATACAGGTAGCAGAAGCACATCAAACGGAGCATCAACAACCAATCAGGAGGAAGGAAGAAACCACGATGACGACCATGGAATGGAGGAGGGAATCACTGAAGTGGAGAGAAACTTGGGAGACAAGGCGTTTGGAAGAAAATGCCCTCAAGACTTGGGTTTGGGTGGATAATGCGATGCAGCTTTTCAAAAGAAGACCAATGCAACAACTATCAAATACCAAAACTTCACCTTGCTCTACCTTTGCACTCTGAGAGACGACGATACCACTACCAAACCATAACATACACTACCACTACCCAGCTCACTAATTCAATAATGCTGCCCCTATATCTGGCTTGAGGTTGGACACTTAAAGAATGGAGGAAAGTAACGTTGCAACCATAACACACACACTTCAACCTAACTTCAACCGAACTCAATTCTCTTCATCAATGTACCTATCCTCAACTCGCGCAAAAAACACTGATTGCCCGTAAGTCCATAGTATATCCATCCTACCATGCAACCAACATATCACATTGTGAGCATCTTTAGAGACTGACCGAACACTACTTGACACCTCAATGAGAACTCAACTGCATAAATCAAAAGATATTATCCTTACTCCTCACTCATTCATCCCACTCTCGCTGTCTACATCTAACACTATAGCCATCACATGAAAACAACACAAGGCTTATCTTTGACTGCCTACGAAGAACATTTCGACTACATCTATATTAGAACTGCTACTGAAATTTATGAGCATATCTCTCAAGCAAAGCATGAAATCAGAACACTAAAAAAGTGTCATGGTGTGGTATCCTTTGTAGTTTGGTATCTTTGTAATTGGAATATCGAGCATGAGATGGGCAAATGAAGACAGCTCTAGTTATTTCACTATTTGAGTAGCAATATAGTGTGAAAGATCCCCTTTGTTTATTTACCATGCTATGTAAGATGTACATAACTGAAGGAGGATAAGTCTTAATCTGTAACCATTTCCTCCCGCTGAGTACATACGTACTTTCAAATTGAAGAGGTAGATCTTAGTACAAATCTCTCTCCAACCTCTCCTCCAATGAACGCACGGCAGCTAAGCTCAATACCAACTTCTTAAACTTCAGCATATCATAGACATTACATCCCAGCTGATTCAACATCTTCACCTTGTGCAAGTTACCACTGGCAACTTTAAAATTGACATCCAATCCTCCATAGACACTAGCTTCATTCTCGGCATCGGTGGCATCCGCATCATCAATAATTAATGCATTAGATCCCTTCTTCCCCGAGATACCAAATCGATTAAACATAATATCCAACTCTTTCGTTTTATGTGTTGGCACTGCCAAATCGCTCGTTATGATTAAGTTTCCTTCCAATAACTTTTGGCTTAATGCATGTCGAACTCCCATCTTACGAACCTTCTTATTAAGTTTCGTTGTATAATCTTGAATCCTTCCCTTGGGTCCATGTGCCTTGGCACCACCTCGCCAATGTGCTGGACGTGAATGTCCTGCACGAGCTTGACCACCACCCTTCTGTGGTCGTACTTTACGACCCGAGCCTGATACTTCACTGATTGTTTTAGTACGGGCACCTGCATTACGCCTGCCGCGTTTCTTGTTACGTTGATATACCACTACACGATGGAGGATATCAACACGTACTGGATCGTTTCCGAATGTTTTCTCAGATAGATGAAAGGTTCCCACTTCCTCACCACTTTTGATATCAATCACGGGAACATGTAGTCGTTGTGGTAAAGGTATAGCACGGGGTATATCTGGTTTTGTGGATAAATCGTATAAAATACGCTCCTCTTCTTCATCATCACTTTCGTAATCATCATCTAAATCATCTTCTTCCACTTCTACTATTTCACTGCTTGCAGCATTATCAATACCCTCACTGGCGGTCACCTCCTTATTATCTGTTGACTCTTTATCAACAACATCATCTGCTGCAGCAGCGGCTGATTCTAATTGTTTCAACTTCTTTTGTTTCTTCTTCTTTTTCAACTTCTTCTCTACCTTTGTGGCTCCATAAAATGGAGATGATACAGCACGGGGATCAATCTTGAGATTGGGTGGTAATTCTACAATATTTGGTTCCGCCGTAGTGCTATCATTCTGTTGAGGTGATAATGAACTAAAGCTATTGTTGTATGGAAGATTTAGTGGAGGAATGGGTGTTATGGTTTGATTGTTTTGCAATAGGTTACCAAGAGGATGCATCAAACAGCAGGATTTTGATGTGGGTGTTGATGTTGGTATCCTCTGCCGTCCTCTTATTAAACCACTGTTAAGAAGCCGACGAGACATTAAAGCATGAGACGACATGATAATTAACCGATCTACTGTTATCGTCCTGTATGGTAGAGAGTAGTAACAACAAACTGCAGAATCTACTACTTAAAGGTTATGAGCTCAAAAATATTCCACATGTAATCTTTTCACACAAAATATCATTTACTGAAAGAGTTGGTGTTGAATAGGAGGAAGATTGTATTGCAATACGGAGGAGCGGCAATTAATTATGAATGCCTTTAGATTAGCATCAAGATTGTCTTCAAGGGCATCGTCCCAACAATTTCTACCCCGTGGAGGCGTATCAGCGGCTACCAATACCAGTACCTTACGTGCCGTAACCCCAGCCTTTCAACAGCAATTAACTGCTGCTGCCAATAGTAATAATAAATATATATCCACCACCCTTCCTAAACAAAAGGAACCAGAATTATATGAATTGGGATCAGTCGATCATGGATTTACCGATGATCGTGTCGACCGTATTGCTGAACCCGAACGACGTGCATTTACATACCTATTATTATCGGGAGTACGATTTGCATATGCATCCACCGCACGTGTCTTGGTAGTTAAATTCGTTTCATCAATGAGTGCCTCAGCAGATGTATTAGCCTTAGCCTCTGCCGAATTTGACGTAAGTGCCGTGGGCATGGGTAAAACAATCACAGTTAAGTGGCGTGGTAAGCCCGTATTTATCCGTCATAGAACACCAGCTGAAATTTCAACAGAAGCGGCCGTGCCAATGTCTGCATTACGTGATGAGGAAACGGATGACGATCGTACATTACAGTCTGAGTGGTTGGTTGTATTGGGTATTTGTACTCACTTGGGATGTGTCCCAATTAGTGGTGCCGGTGATTTCAATGGTTGGTTCTGTCCGTGCCATGGAAGTCATTATGATGTTAGTGGACGTATTAGGAAGGGACCAGCTCCATTGAATTTAGAGGTACCTCCGTATAAATTTACTGGGGATGCCAAGATCCTTATTGGTTAGAAGATGAGTTGTTGGAAAAAAGTTAATAAAAGAGGGTAGGTTAGAAATGTATGAGAGGGGGTTGTGGAATAGTTTAGAGGTGTGGGGGTTTTTATGTGGGATGGGGGTTATGCCAAATAGTAACAAAATAGTTGTGAGAGGGGTCAATTATTTACAATTGGTCAAGCTCATCTGTTGTATTTGGCGTGATAGTTTTGAAGAGTTGACGAATGGTTAGCTGTCTAATCTAGAGTAACTATCTAATTACCTAGACAAATAATCCACAAAGAAAAGAAAGTCTTCAAATAAACTTAGATCCTACCACGGCAGTTGGATATGTTGCCCTTACTTACTTTTTAGTCCACGCAATTCCTCGATTACCTTTTTCAGCTGCTCATTCTCCTGATTCATTGCATCAATTGTTTTCTCCTGTGCCTTTACTTTTTCACAAAGACAATCTACACAGCACCAAATCTCATTTTCCCAGTCTTTAATGAATTCTGCAAGGCATTCCTCTCGATGTTCTGGGCAAGAATATTTGATATCTGACTTGTTACGCCTGCAGATACAATCATATTTTTCCTCATTAAAACGTTCATCAATGAGAGATTTCAAAAAGAAAGATGCACAATCCCCGCATGCCCATTTATTGCAACCGAAATAGTCACATGGGTAAGCATCACAACACCCGTTGCAATACACTTTATTACACTCATTGCAAAAACTGAAATTTTCATTCGTACTTCGAGTTCGAGTATAAGAGCTGCATTTCTTGATGCATTGTTCCGCTGGGTTTACGTCTTTTCTTGTCTGAAGTCTTTTGCAAAACTTCTTTGGTGTGCACGTCAGGTTAAAGTAACAGCACAAGGAAATGGGAACCATCAAACATTCATACTCTTGCTTATCCAGGAATTCATCAAGTGCTGTCAACTTTTTCTCGTATGGCGACTCTTCTTCTTCATCCTCTTTACTACTGCTATTCTTGCCTTTCCTCCTGCTATCCTTGCCTTTCTCTTCAAGATCAATGACCTCGGAATCGTCATCTGATGTTGAGTCGGAATCACTTTCCACAGTAGGTCGGTGTCGATGTTTTTTTTTAATACACCCTATAGCCACAAGATATTCCTTGCACCAACTCAAGGGCACTCGTAGAAGTCTAAATACATTCTCCTCTTCTGTTAGAATATCATTCAGAACTCCGAGAACAACTTCATCCGATAGCGTTGCTGCACTCTCAAATAATGCAGGGCTTTCAAACTGTGCTAGTAGACTTGCATCAATACTTTCGAGGACAGTGGAGCCCCTCAATACATCTAATCCATCTCCAACAATACCCAAAGTTTCAACCTTTTCAAGTTACTTTTTGCATCAATACATGCCAACATAGCACCCAAATCATCATCATTCAACTTTGATGCTAAAGATCGTCCAATATCAATAAAATCTAGTGTTACCCATCCATTATCTTCATAATAAGGTATTAATTGTTCTTCAATGCAAGTCTTCTCCTGCTCCCTTTGTTGTCTTTTACCACCCCATTCGATCCTTCTAAGATATATCCGCCCCGAGACGGGAGGGTCCCCTACTAGACTTTCAACTAATGAAGCAGGTGGATGCATCGGTTTGATAGATGAAACAATAGCCTTGCTAGATTTGCTAGGTTTTCTTTTCTTCCATGAAGAGGAGGGAGCTGTCATGGCAACAGCAAACAACAATGTAGAAGTTTTTGGCAGGTACGATGATATTAAAGCCAAAGTATCATCTGATAGATCATTCATAGTAATTCTAGTACAGTCATCTCTCAATGGTAATTTTCTTCTTTTGTTAGAAGTCTCCATATCTTATGTGAAAGTATTGCAAATTGCAAACTCCAAAGCGTTGATACTGCAAACAGTCTCGCACTAAATCAATTGTTATGTTGTCCCCTCGCCCATCCCGGCACGCTAACCCATATTATCCTACATAAAGTCTCACTACAGACGGCGTGGATGATGAAGACCATAGTATTAGCACAATGTAGATGCCTCTCGAGGTAGTAATAGCTTACGTAAGCCGAAGATCCAGAGACACAATTAACGTACGGATCCTTGTAGGCCTATTTTGCCGTTTTGCCTCACTTCTCACTTCTCAATTCTCACGCACGACGATAGGTAACTGACCAGTAGAAGTATTAGGCAAGATGGTGTCAGTTCTTACTGCACAGGCATGTTTGGGTTATTAGCGAGAGATTAATTGTATATATAGCTGCGCAAAGGTTGTGAGATAAACGACACTGAAGGCATTCAGCATACATACACAAAAACTGTGATCAGCCCAGGAAGTATACGTTGAATACCATTCGGTAAATAACTCAGTCTATTATAGGCAGGTAGAAGTTATGATGATGGATGACACTATGCAATATAGCTGGCAAGAGAAATGGGTCGCTATAACTCCAAAGGTAAGCTGTCATTAATTTGTAAATGTATTCTTCTTCTACTAACGTCTAAACTTCAACTTATTATTTATGAAGCCATTTGCAATACTTTCCATGATTGGTTCGATATGTATTATCAAACATATCATTGCAAGTCCAAAGCATCTAGTGCGTACTAGTACTTTTCACAGAATCCTGCTTGGTTTATCGATATTAGATTTGACAACATCGTTTGTGGTGTTTTTAGGGACATGGCCAATTCCAAAGGATACGCCAAATGTGTATCTGGCAAGTGGTAATGATCGTACATGTACAGCACAAGGCTTCTGGGTACAACTAGGAGTCGGAGTTCCGCTATATAATGCATCATTATCAGTTTATTACTTCCTGGTTATATTCAAAGGCTGGAAAGAACATCAAGTGAAAAAGGTAGAACCTTTCTTGCATATTCTACCAATTCTTTTTGCTCTTACAACATCAATCATAGTAGCCGCTACTGATAACTATGCATCTAGCAATGTTTGGTGCTGGATCTCTATGAATAACAATGGCATGCGGTTTGGCTTTTTCTATGGACCTATCTGGGCAGCAGTTTTGATAGTTACTTTTCTAATGGCATCCATATATTGCAAGTTCCTAATGCAAGAAAGGAAAACGAAAAAGTATACTGATTCTGAAGAAAGGATACGACACCGGCAATCTGAATTATCAGGGTTGGAAGAAGGAAATAGTAACAAGTTACGGTTACAATCGAGTAAACTACAATCAATTAGAACTAGTCAAACCCTTGGAAATGATAGAAGGGTATCAACATTGGGAACAAACACTCGATTGCAATCTACAGTCGGGCAAACAGTAGGAACAAGAAACTCAACAATATCAGCAGTTCGTTCTAGTCATAGTTCAAAAATAGCAGCACAGGCATTGTGGTATGTCGGTTCATTTTACCTCACCTTTTTGTTCCCATCGTGGACACGAATTGTACAAATGTTGGGAAATCAGCCACCATTCGCGGTAGTTGCGTGTTTCACGATCTTTTTTCCAATGCAGGAAAGTCCGCGTTTGTATTGTTTTGTCTTGTGTTATCGTGTGTTTAATATGAAGACTCGGTGATTTGGCTACTTCATTTGGCCTTCTTTAGTCTTCATTTGACTGCCTTTACACCACATGCACTAACATTTGTTACAATCACCTCTCTTTCACCATGACAAATCATAACAACGCGCATCTTCCAGGGGTTATATAATGCTTTAGTATTCTTTCGACCGAAGATCAAATCATACTTGAGTGAAAGAAGAGAAAGACGGCCCGATAACAACAGAGAAGACTCTGATGATGACAACAATAGAAGATGCTCAATGTTTACGAAAATATGGCGTAGTAACATATAAAGAAACGTACTACATAGTGCCTAATCTACATTTTATATACACAAACTTAAGCTATATTACTTCTCGCAGTTCGATTTCTTGTTCAATCTTCACAAACTGCTGTCCATCCTTCTTCCTCTTCCTCTTGGACGGTGTTGCTGATTTCATCGACCTGTTTCGATCGATCTTATCTATACTTCGTCTGGACAAAAGTTTCATCCCATTGAGAGTGACTAAAAGCATTACACCAACATCAGATATTATTGCCCATAGTAATGACATCTTGCCTAAGAATGTAAGTGTTACTGCAACGAAGTTGATAACCAAACTAAATGTGATATTCTCTTTGACAGTCTTGATAACCTTCTTACCCATCTTCATACTAAAGAGGATCTTGTTAAGATTAGAATCCATGAGTGTTATATCACTCATCTCCATCGCTATCGACGCACCCTCACCCTATCCATTTTCGGTAGCAAGACGATATAAGAGAAGTTAGTGGAATGCTTGTAACTTCAAAACAACTTTACACAGAGAAGCATGAATCTCACCATCGCCACACCAACATCAGCCACAGACAAAGCGGGGGCATCATTAACACCATCACCTACAAACAAGATTAAGTTCTTCTTGCCTGAAAGAGATGTACGATGATTGCAAGACGATCCTTTATGACTAGAAATGAAGTCAAGCTTGTCTTCTGGTAGCAGTTGGCTGTGAATATTATCGGAGTCAAGGCCCACCTCCTTACCAACAGCTTGAGCAGCTCCATCTCCGTCTCCAGTAAGCATTATCACCTCAATATTGTTTTCCAGGAGAGATGATATGAAATCTTGGGCTTCATCTCGTATCGTGTCTTTCACGCAATACATGCCTATTATTCCAATATTTTCAATGCCGATGTAACCGACAGTACCTCCTTCGTTACCCCATTCCTTTGCTGTTGTCTGTTGCTCTGATGAAAGATTATACATATCAAGGCGTTTAAATAGACGCTCATTACCCACATACACCTTCTTGCTGTCAACAAAAGCCTCAACTCCCTCACCTTTAAGGATGGTGTGCTCTGTGAGCTTGACTTTGGAAGACACTACTATACCTTCTCCTTTGGATGCAGATACAAGGCAAGCTGATAATGGATGAGAGCTTGGAGCTTCCATAATAGCAAGTAGCTCCAACACTTCCTTTCGAGACTTTGAATTACCAACAATTTCTAAATGACTCAACTCAAAAAGGCCAGTAGTAACGGTACCTGTTTTGTCGAGCAAGACTGTCTTGATGTTACCAAGTGCTTCTAACTTGTTACCGCCTTTGATTATTATACCACGTTGTGCTGCCGCCGCCAATCCGGCGCTGTAAGTCACCGGAGTACTAATTGTCAGGGCACACGGACATGCTATCACAATAATGATCAAACCTTTCAACATCCAGTATCTCCCCAACTCTTCGGAAAAGAGCCATGGTACCGTACAGAGAGCTAAGGCGATCGAAAGTACAAAGGGAGTATACCTTCGTGCAAATTTATCCACCAGCTTTTCCGTTTCTGACGTATTTGCTTGTGCTTCTTCAACAAGTTGAATCTGAAGACAAGAGAGAGCAAAGAAGGTATGTTAGGTGCACTGTTTTGTAGTTTTTGAGAAAGTGCAACAATCTTATACTTACCAAACGAGAAAGAGTAGAATCTCCAACTGAAGATGTAGTTCGTACAACGAGTTGTGTAGAACCTACATTGATTGATCCAGAAGACACATCATCTCCTGCATGTTTGTCGACCGGTCTCGCCTCGCCAGTCAAACTACTTTCATCTACTGATGACGTTCCTTCGACAACGATACCATCTGCAGGTACTTTATCCCCAGTTCGTACACTAACTATACTTCCCACTGGTATATTAGATGACGGGACGATGACAATGTTACCAGTCTTGCTATCTACAATATTTGCATACTCAGGCCGGAGAGATATAATCTCACCAAGTGCACGACGGGCTTTCGTTGTAGCTCGTGCTTCTAACCATTCCGATACTGCGAATAGAAACGAGACTGATGCAGCCTCGTCAAATTCTCCCAAGGCAAGTGCACCGAAGGCAGCGATCACCATCATGCAATTAGCATCAAATTGACATCGCCGTATCGTTAAATACGCCTTCATTATCACAGGTGGTAAACCAAACAGTACCGACCCGATTCCTGCATACTGTAGATTTTCCCAAACTCCACCAATCATGCTAAGTAAACTTAGTACCCAGAATATACCACTAATGATAACATTGAACTTTAATCCACGACACCATTTCCTTTCATTATTATCCATCATCCCATCATTGTCTTCGTCTGTTTCAGTATTATTCAATATAGGTAATGTTAAACCCTCAACACCACCATCATGTGCTAACTCTACAGTTTCATTATTTAAACCCTGTACTAAAATATTCATGATATCTTCAGCAGTAACTAAATTTGGATCATGCTCTACCTTTACTGTACATGAAGGAATATGTATATGATATGCACGTACTTCATCTTTATTAAAATTGTGTTGTATCGATTTACCAATTGGACATGTAGACTTCTTCTTCATGTTGTTTTGAGTGTATGACATTAATCCAGGTATAAAGAATGTACTTTCAACATAATTTGATCTTGATATGTTGCCAAGTAAGTTATCTATACTTGATGCACTATCAAAGCTATTACTGGGTGAGGTTAAGTTTCCTGCTTCTTTTCTACTACCACTATTCATCTGTAATTCGGATCCACCATCATTCAATATAACAGCATCGAACTTACTATCATTTAATGTCTCCATGATTACATGTGCTGTTATAATTTTTGGATTATGATCAATAAATACTACCTTTGTTGCTACATTAATACCTAATTTATTTACACCTGGTAATGGTTTGATTAATTTTCGTATTGGTGGTACTTCCGAGGGACAACATATTCCATTGACACGCAGACGCGATCTTACTGATATTGATTTTGTTGTTTCTGAACTACTACTACTACTGCCAATTGGTGAGCAAAATAATGTACTTTTATCTTCATTTGGCTCTTGTGGATTATCTTGCTGTTGCAATCTATTGTTCGAAGGCTCGTCTATTATAGTGGTAAATAAGGCACTTGATAAAGGAGGTGGTGGAGGTTGAGATGTAGTAGATAACTCTGAACATTCACCACAGAACATAGTCGATGGAGGAAATGACATCGGCGGCGGTTGAGTTCTATTGCTACCATTCTTCTTTTTCTTCTTCTTCTTGTGGTGATAGTTATGTAGCTTTATGGGCTGATTAGTTTGTTCCATTGTTACAGTGTTAATATTGTTTACTATTATTATTTCAATAATGACCGAGGGTCATTGAGCACAATAAACAAAAAGGTCGTCCACGAGAAATGAGCACCTCAATATAGATCATATATCAAATGTTATTGGGTACCCGCTGCTCTATTGAACTATCGTACTTATAACTTTTCCTCCACTGCCTCTCATAGTATTTGCTGTGACAAAAATTGCGAAGCTTTTTCAGAAGCCCCAGTACCTATGTAGGTTAGCCACTACCAATGAAAATCAGAAGAATGTTATAGCGTTGGAGCAAATGTGGCGTTGCCTAACGTCACATATCTCTAGAAGGCTATCACATTAAATCTGATCAGACAGAATTGATAAACCAATATAAACACATCTACTACCCCTCAGTAGTTGCTAGCCATTGTCATTATTGATTCAGTTATCCATAAAGTAAGATTCATTCGATCTGATTTGCTCATCATCTCCCTCGTTTCCTGAGAAGAATGATTCCACTGGTTCAAGGCCGTCACAACCTTGAGGCATAAAATCACAACCAGTGTCTGGAAACCGCCAACGATCAATACCCAAATTCAAACCGACAGACTTTCCAAACTTACTGTTAACTAACTTCTTCATCAACCCTCTATTATTGTTATCCCCGCGGAATAGCCAACCTCGAATAAAACAAAAGTACCATATACAACCCAGTATACCTCCCACTATTGACCCAACACATACTTGTTGTATTGTATGATCATGTAAATAGGGCCGAGATAGTGGCACGGGTAATAAAACTATTGTCCACATGGCAGCATAGTAATGATGCATCCATTTTAACTGTAGATACTTCCCCCGCGGTGGATTTGACTTGACAATATTTGTCTGAACCGTTCCCTCCTCAGTTGCAAATGTTGAATCGGTATCAGCTAGAGAATGTGGTGATGCTCTATGCGGTTGATGATCAACACCCGATTCTAACATTGATTCACCTAAATCGTTATCACTCTTTCGTTGTTGCCAACCGTAGCCCCATGTGAATGTATGATCTGTATATGATGGAGCAACATTTGCTCGTGTTGTAGTTGTTGCATTAGAATTTACCCTAGCTTGTTTGATCCCTTTGACATTTGGATGATACATTAACAGTTCTAAAAGTATAAAAGTAAGTAAACCGATTGATGTTGCAGCATGACCACTAAAGAAAGAGAATAAAGTATAAGGTAAGATAATGTTTGCATTTGTTTGAATCAAAACAATCAATCATTTACTCATACTAACAACTCACCTTGGCATCCCATACGAATGGAAATATAAACAGCTACCAATTGGACGATTCTGTTTCACAATATTCTTCAACACTGCATCATTCATAACAGATAAAAATCCCATAATACCCAACCTAGTCAATGAAACTAAGTTTCCCCAAGCTAGAAAATGTATACCAAAGTATAATTGCAATAGCAATGGTACTAACGAATAGAATATTGCCAAAGATGTTATTATTGACTCAGTGGATGTTGCCGCATTGTCATCATAAGGGTCCTTTGTACCTGCATATGATATACCAATACCAGGAAAAAGAGGACGCCCACAACTTGATGCAATACATTCAATGCCATTGCCACAAGTATTGTAGTCATCTAATCCATTGCACTTTGTTAATACATTGTTATTGTTGTTACATATGAAGATACCAGCCATCTCTCCTTGTTTATTCTTCAATTGTGATAATCCATGCAGTATAAAATATATTTTATATATAATCAATGCCAGCAGGCAAAGATAACGGATGTATATTATTCCTTTTCCTGATTTCATTTTGTTGTTGTTATTGTTGTTAGTGTTGATGTTGTTGTTGATGTTAGTATTCGCCGTTACTGCTACTTCTTCCTCGTCAATTTGTAGATATCCGCTAGTGTATGTAAGTGATTGATACATATAATCATTAACTGACTTGTATCTATTGTGGATATGAGAAGGTACACCTGTCTTTTTACGATATCTTATCAGAGGTTAAAAAAACTTTGTTGCAGATAGTCTTCTCAGTTATGTGTCGCCGCCGGACAATCGAAAAAACAACGCACTAGATGCTATATTGACAATATGATTAATGATAGCCGACAGCCGATATGATATTGCTACCAAGGCAAGTAGACAGCATTCAGCAGGATTTATGAGAGTAGGTGCCCCCGCCAGTGCCCTGCCCTTCTGTATGCAGTAGTACATCACTCATTACTCATTATCGTACCATCATGCAATCATGTGCTGCCAAATTCCAAATTATAGTTGAGGCATCGTCAATCAATTATTGAGAATCTTAACAATGAAACTGCTTGGTATGATATCTATACCATTGGGTATATTTCTCATCGGGTGCTTGAAACAAACAACAGCGTTCATACTCGTACATGTTATGCATTGTAGAAAGTCATCCATCATCATCAATCGTCACTGCACTCTCCTCCACTCAACAATATCTCCCAAAGAAGAAACTAGTAGTATATTAATGGATCATCTAGATAGTATGACTGTCTTGCAACTAAAGGAGTTGTTACGGCATCAGGGTCTAAAAGTTGGAGGAAATAAGGCGGAACTTGTTGAGCGCTTGCTAAGTAATAGTGATGGCATCAAAGATGAGAAAAAGGAAATACAAAAGAAGAAGCAAAAGATTGCTGGTATGGCTAAAGTTGTCAAAAATAAGCGTGCAACAATGTTAGTTAATGAAGGTATACCATCTCCGGGGTTTTAAACAGACAAGTGGAAAGTAGAATCAAAGCAGTTACTGAGCAAATACAATCAACAGTCAATAGTGACAGTGATGATACAGCGATATCAACCAATGTAAGCTTCACTGACATTCAAGGCTTATCAGCTAGCATGGTATCCCGTTTAAGTGAGATGGGCATAACTGAACCAACTCCGATACAACAACAGGCAATACCTATAGCAATGAAGGGACGAGATGTTATAGGAACAGCACAAACGGGAACTGGCAAGACTTTGGCGTTTGGTTTGCCCCTGGTCACTCAAATGTTAGATGGTATTCCTCCCGATGTAATACACAAACACTCACGGCGCCCTATTCGTGGTTTAGTACTTGCCCCTACGAGAGAGCTTGCAAATCAAATTGCAGTTGAGCTAGGAACCTTGACTTATGGAAGTCAGCTGAATACCTTCGTGGTTGTTGGGGGTCAGAATATCAATACTCATGTGAATAAACTCAAATCGCAACGAACAGATCTTCTAGTGGCTACACCAGGGCGTCTTGTTGACTTGCTGGATAGAGGTGCATTATCACTAAGAGACACTACATTTCTGGTACTTGATGAAGCTGATTTAATGTTGGATTTGGGCTTTAGCCGTGATCTGAATAAGATTGCTAAGATGCTCCCTAGAAAACGACAAACATTGCTGTTTTCTGCTACAATGTCCAAAGAAATTAATGAGGTTGCAAATGATTACTTAACAAACCCAGAGAGAGTCAGTGTAGCAAGAGCAGGAAAAACGGCAGATAAGATCCATCAAGAAGTACATTATATTAAACGTTCGGAGCGCACGGACCTGCTCCTTTCAATGTTAAAAGATAACCATAATGACCGAGCTATAGTCTTTGGTAGAACTAAGCACGGTATGGAGAGGCTAAGTAAGACCATGATTAGCAATGGTATTAAGGCTGCCTCAATACATGGCAATAAGTCTCAACCAGCTCGTGATAGAGCGTTAGCTGCCTTCAAATCCGGTGAAATCAAGGTGCTTGTTGCTACTGATGTTGCTGCAAGAGGCTTAGACATACCCGATGTCAAGAGAGTGTACAACTTTGAGCTACCAAATCAATCAGAAGCATATGTTCATAGAATCGGTCGGACTGCCCGAGCTGGCAAAGAGGGTAAAGCGATTTCCTTCTGTGCTCCAGAAGATATGGATTATGTGTATTATATCCAAAAGTTAATCAAGATGCAGATACCGATTGGAAGCGGTACGCCATTTACAAAAGCTGAAATGCAAGAAGAACTAGAACTCGCCAAGGCAAACAAAACTATGCAGGAAAAGAGAAGGAAAGAGAATCGAAGGAATCAACAAGAAGGTGGTAGAGGCGGAGGAAGAGGTGGTAGAGGTAGAGGAAATAAAAACAAGCACAAAAGGCGAAGGTACTAGATCCTAGTGTGCTACTCATAATATAATATTGTCCGACTGGAACTAATTCACTCCAATGTTATAAATGATTAGAGTAAGGTACCATACTTATCTTTTATCATAATTTGAGTGTTATGTCGGTGTGTATCATATAGATTACTACCTCCCTTTGGTATTGTTACACGGTATAATCACTAACGTCAACTCCTTAAAATATTTTGCAAGCTCGTATTCTATCTTCTCCCTCTTACTCCCTCATAATATCTTTGTGTATTGTTTTTGATCCAAGGATTCTATTTAGTCGACATGAGGATTCATATTCCCTAGTATGTTCAGAATGATCAACATGTATAAAAAGATACTATTTGGGTTTCTCCATGGAGTAAGGAATGCAACGATTATCTTCCCCCAATCCAAATCTGCTTTGGCATTATTGCCGGTGACAGTAGTTTTCTCCTTCTTTTTACTAGTAATAACTTTCTTCTTTGATTTAATATTATTGTTGTTCTTTATTCCGCCACCAACTCCAGGGGGCATATTGTTCTTTGCATAACACCGTGTAGAAAATGGTTTATTCACAAGGCTAATACATATGGTATGAATTGCAATTGCATTAGAGGTGAGAATAAGGAAGAGGAGATACATTACATAAAGAGGAATCAAAAGGATATACTCACCAAGATGTTGTAGATGGAGGCATGAACGCCGAGATCTGTAGCAGGAACAATATAAATATACTATATTTGAGGAGGAGAGCTTGTGATATCATCATAGAGAGGAGTGGAGGTAGGAGGAGAGTACTTGTAGCACTATTGGCAATTTGAAAATAAGTTGTACTTATAAAGGGAGTCTTTTGTAGATAATTGGGAAAGGATGTTATTTGGTCGGAACATATTATTGGTGTTATTGGTGTTATAATGCATAATTATTAATTATATACAAGAGTATATAAGTAGTAGGTGAAGGGTATACATATATATCAGTTGTGATCATCATCATTAAGTGAAAGAACCCCTAAACATTCCTCAATTTACATCACAGCTATGGTAGGGGTCCTCCTTCCTTAACAAAAAGTATACCCGAAAGATGGTTAAGAAGATAATCTTCTGGTGTTTGCCATGTTGTTTACTAACAACATATACGCCAACACCTTGTTCTGCATTCTCACCGGAAATGTTCAACCAAGTAATTGCCCAGTTAGGGGAAACATTTAGTGCGGATGCTCTTGCCTTTGCAGCGGCCAATCTGTTCGATATCAACACACCCAAACGTCCTAAAATACAAATGAAATTACCCACAAAGATTATATCAATTGAACCAATGGATATAGGATCGATTAATAATATATTACCACAATTTGATAGTATATACGATGATGCTTATCAAGAAGTACGTACAGTGGCAAATTTAGATATGACATCACAAGAAGAAGAACTTGTTTCTTTATTAATTAGAGTGAAAGAAAAGTATAGCAAATCTACGACAATAAGAATAGCTGGTGGCTGGGTTAGAGACAAGTTAATTTATGGTAAGAATACTGTTGATAATCCAGTACTTATCTGTTTGCATTTATCTGTTTGTATTTTCTATATAATATTTCAAGCTCAATAATACCCTCTCCTACCTTCCCTGTCCTATAGGTCAGAATACACCGAGCAGAGATGTTGATTTAGTCTTGAGTGATATATCAGGTAAAGACTTTGCAGAATTTGTTGTTAGATACATCCAAGAAGAACATAGTGAAGATGAATATAGATTACATCAACCTAATGCAAGTAAGGGAAAGTCCGATCATTTGCAGAATGCGAATTTGATTATATCAGGGTTTGATGTTGACTTTTGTCGATCAAGGTCTGAGAAGTATGACAAAAATTCCCGTGTTCCTTCTCAGATTAACGTAGCGTCGGCAGTGGAAGATGCTTGGAGGCGTGATCTAACAATCAATGCACTATATTACAATATAAATACCAATCAGGTGGAGGATTGGACTGAGAAGGGTGTAAGAGACTTAATTTTACAACGAATAATGACACCAAAGAAGCCATTGCCAACATTGTTAGAGGACCCTTCGAGAATATTGAGGGCGGTACGATTTGCTGCACAACTATCATTTGAAATGAGTCCAACGCTGAAGAAGGCTGCCATGGATGTTCGGGTACGCATGGCATTACAACAGAAGGTTTCAAGAGATGCTATTGGTAGTGCTATGGATGATATGTTCAGTTCATTAGCTAGAGATCCAAGTAGAGGCATACTTCTTCTTATTGAGATTGGGTTGATTGATGTTGTATTTCCTCTAAGAGAGAAGCCAAGATTTCCAAGACAAAACTGTGACAATATGGAGTTATATACCTTGGGATTGGTTACATTACAGAATACACAGACATTGATAACAAGTATATTTTTAAACTATCCCACTCTTGAGTGGGATTTATCACAACGAAGACTGCTTTGGTATTCGGCATTCTTCAAGCCAGTTTATGACGAAATGCCAACCAACATAAGAACTAAGAAGAGCAAGAAGAAAGAAGAACTCTTTTATCAACTATTGGGTGCAATGAAACGCCCAAAAGCCGATGTACAAATGATTGAAACTATTCTCAAGGGAGTGACTCCACTTCAAACAATGATGCTTCACCCTGTAATCAATAGTGCAATAAGTCCTGATCCCTCTCTTCAATTGTACATCTATCAAAATAAAAAGTTGCTATCTGATCTTAGATGGATTGTATTTTCAACCATGAAGCCAATAGGTAAGATGTGGAAAGAGACACTTGTCCTATCAATTGCATCGTCTGAACAGAGTAGACCAAAGTCTGTTCAACAATACAAGGACATTGTTTCCTTGATAGAAAACACCTTGCATCTCGGACCTCTATTGCTTGGTAAGAAGAAGATGGTATCAATACTAAATGGGAAAGATATACAGCGAGTTATGCCCGGTAAAATTGACGGTCAAAACTTTAGAATCATTACGCAAGCAGTTGAAGAATGGCAAATTCGTAACAATATATTGGATGAGATATATGAGGAAGAGCGAGATCAAATTGAGGCGAGGCTAGTTGATCACTTGATTGATATCTTTCCTCAGTTTTCTTGAGCAAACCAATAAACTTATACTTTAAAAATCTAAGACATGTCATTAATGCATAACTTTAACGATCCCTGCATATGGATGTCTCCTTTTTCTTTGGCAGAGATCACTAGGGTTATTATTTCACTGAGAAATTGAATATGTAGTATTAGAGAGAGATTAGAGATGATAGTGCAGATAATTCATTCTGAAGGTTACTCATGTATAAGAGTAGATATTTGTTTAACTTAAGCTATAAGTACAGGCTTAAAACTCCACATCAAACTTCTTTAGCTTCTTTCTCAGCTCTATTATTGGTTTGCGAGCTGCAAGGAGACATTCATATAATATAAAAACAAAGAAGTGAGTACGTGCGAACAGATAATCCAAATTAGCATTATAGTAAAAACACTTACCAGCTATCGAATCAGAGAATCCTTTATTGTGATAGTGAAGAGAATTGTAGTATCGATGTTGTCTAAGAAGATCTGTTCTGGTAACCATTCCTATCAGCTGTTTGGTGTTATCCATAACTACTGGTATACAACCAACATCTTGATCTAGTAATATATTTTGTACCTCAGCCATTGTGAGACTTGCTTCTACGGTTTGTACATGCTGTTTCATCCATCCCTTAAGAGCACTCTCTAATGGCCTAGAGAGACCTTCTGGAAGCTCCTTTCCTTGTGCTGCCATCTTCTCCATTTGCCGTATTCTCTTTTCTTGTTTGTTTATGAGTCTCATCTTTGCTGCAGCTACTTCCTTATAAGAGACTAGTCCAATGACTTGATTGTCATCATCTACTACTGGAAGTGCACGAACATCATAACGAATGAAGAGGTCTTCTACTTGCTTCTCTGTCATAGTTGGCTTGGCAGATAGAACAGGGCTTTGCATGAAATCTCCAACAGTCAATTGTTGCTCTAGACTCGAATCTATCACCTCATCCACCAACCCTTGGAGTACTTCCTTTGCCTCGCTCTCGTCTTCTAACTTGGCCGTACACGATGCAGCTTTAGGATGTCCCCCTCCATTGTATTGCTGAAATAGGGTATTGAGATTTACATTTCTCACGTTGACACCTGCTTTAACACGTCCTATTATCGTCATGGTTGAAGGTGTGGTTGGAAGATTACCTTCTATTTCAGCTCGTAGTGCTTCCCATTTTCTCTGCTCTTCCATATCAGTATAAAAATATACGAACTGTGTATAGCGGAACGAGTAAGAGTTGTGTCAGTAAAGTATGCACTTTGCAGTCATTCAAAGGATAGTAACTCATTTAGTCTCACCTCTTCAAAATCGATCTTTCCATCACCGTTGGTATCAATTGAAGATATCAAGGAGTCAAAGTTCTCCTGTGTACAAGTAAAACATTGCCGAGTGGTTAGTGAAGAAGAAACAATTATAAGTATGACAAAAATAAAATGATATGTCTTTCCAATAACTCACTGTTGATATAATAAATCCAGCAGCATTCAGAGCTTGAGCAATCTCCTCCTTCTCCAAGAAGCCACTTCTGTCAGTATCATAAAAGGCAAATGTAGCAGCTAGTCTCTGTCTTTGGAAGGCTATTTCGCCTCCTTTCCAACTGTCTGAGTTGATCATTTGTGATCCGGTACTACCAAGACCACCGCTTATTACAGGAAGAAGCTGTGGAGCCTCTTTTGCATTCTCCTCTTTATAACGACTAGCCAGAGCTTTTACTGTCTTGCGCTTTGCTTTGTGCAGCCTATCATTATCATTGTTGTTTGATTTCTTGCCACCTTCATTCTTGTTGCTTTTCTTTCCCTTTCCTCCACCTTCTTTGGAGCGTTTAGCCTCATAACACACGGCAAGTAGGAACACATCACTACTGCTCAAGTCTAGAGCATCTTTTGTGACTGATGCAAGTCCTGGAATGAAACCATCGGCACTCAATAAACAAGTGGATATAGTCACCCCGTGAACAGTAGTCGAGTTTATATTGACTAGAGCTTGTGTCAATACACTTTGCTGTTCATCACTTAATGTAGGCTTAGCATGCTCAGCAATGGCCGTCTGACTAGCGCCCATTCTCATTGCCCATCCTAGCATGCTTGCATCTTTTGGGGTCTATTTAGAGCAAATGAGATGAGATGAGTTCAAGTTGAAATGATACTGCCAAACAAACAGTGAATCAATAAACCTACCGTTGAATCATACACCAAAGAACCCGTATCTGAATGAATCCCTAATGCTAATATTGTCGCCTCGGCCTCTGTCAACTCCACACCTGTACTTTTTATTCTTTCAGCAATCATAGTCGACACTGAACCAACATTCTCAACTACATAATTCCTAACTTGTTCAATATCACTCTCGGCATCCATATGATGATCAACTACTGTAACTCCTAATTTAGCGTGCGGAAGAAGGATATCTGCTGGACCTAACCGATCAAGACGTTGGGCATCGACCAATCCTACCCGCTGTAATCCTTCTCTTGGATTGTCACTGTTCTTCTTCTTATTACCCTTCTTAAGATCATTATCCGAAAAGCCAGGTAATGATTTGAGACTTCGAATTGGGAATAAGTGTTTATGTAATGATAGGAATCGTTGTACATCAGGATGTGCACCCCGAGGAAGGACAACATATGTCGGTAGTGGACCATACACTGGATTGCCCTTCTCTTTCAATGCAATCGCTTCGTCGTAAATACCCAAACTCCATAATTTAGCTAACCCAATGGCACTCGCCAGGGTATCAAAGTCAGCTGTGATATGTGTACAAACAACATTGTATGGTGCACTTCTCTTTTCATTAACACTGGGTGGTGGCTGCTCCTCCATAATTGCTGCCGTAGTACATTCCTTTTTTATTGATGATTGGGTCTTTAAATCATGAGATGATGGATAATCGAATGCAATTTCACTAGCCATTGTGAATTCATTCGAGGCAGTATAGTGAGTTTGTGGATTCCTCATGTCTAATACCTCATCGCCATCCTCGGATGCATACCCTTGTAAATTATTGGAATCAACTTCTTCTATATCATCATCCACATTAAGAACCTGCTGAGAGCTAGTAGTAGTAGTATCCTTTTTATTTTTGGGTTTGTCACGTCCGCGTCGTTTCTTTTCCCCTTCTTCGTTATCTTCTTCTAAAGTTTGTATCCCTACGGTTTGTTCAATAAAATCTATCAATTTGACACACTCTTCTCCTTCGCTTTCACCAGCTTCATTTTCATCATCATTACTACTACTACTTTGAACCTTTTTGGGCTGTGTGGTAAGGTCATCAAACATTTTATCAAAGTATGCATCATCATTATCTATTTCTTTCTCGTGTTTTGCTACTGCTGCTGGTATTATTATATCATCATCACCTTCTTCATCTATTATAGCTGATGTATCTAGCTCACCATCAGTTGATGTCGACTGTAAGGTTTTTCTTCTATTTAGTGGTTGTGCACATAATCTTGGATGGTAATGTGTGATATATGTCTGTGGTCTTCTACGAGTAGTTGCAAATAATGATGAGGAGGAGGATGAATGAAATGTAAATCCGCTTGTTAAATGATATTTGCTATATCTACTTCCATCTACCAGGCATATGAATAGGGCATATGAAAAGAAAGGTGACATCATATTCACGTGTAGTCAGTATAATGTAGTTAGTATGTGGTTGAACTTCTACTATGGGTATCTTAGCGTCTTTTCCTCGAATACTTGACGGCTAAAGTTGCAACTACTCATCAACAATGAAACATCTCTTTATCTATTGAGATATGAAGAGAGATGGCGGCGCCGTATTAATAATTAATAGCCAGTAATAGCAACAAGTAATTTAGACTTAAAAGTTTCACTGAAACTTCTAGATTATAGCTACTGTTGAGGGTGCAAGGGAGTAGTATTTCTTCATCAGTAGATATTTAATGAGAGAAAATTGTAACTTAGTTGTTAATATATCTGTATGGCTATCTGCTAGTGATACAATGGTGTATATATTGTACACCATTGTAAAATGCACAAAGATATCAAAAATGGAAATTCTATGCTGTCTGACTTGATGGTATCTCAAGATCCTCAGCACCGCGATGTGAGTTGGTGATATCCTTCGTTGATCCACTGTTTGACATATCACTGTATATTTCGTCTTCTTCCTTGCCCTTCTTCTTGTTGATAAACTTCTTGAAAGAAATTACAGCCTCCTCTGCCAAGTGGATTGGCAGCATCATCTGTGTCATACTACGTTGTCTTTGTATCTTCTTGGTAGAACCTCTTGCCTCCTTCAACTCATCCTCGGAATGTCCCCAGTGGAAGGCTAATAGATTTCGTCTCTTGTACTTGTTCACATGTATCTGGGAAAGCTTGGTGGCACGCTCGGTTGAGCGTTGTAATTCATATTCTTCGATATTCTTTTCATACTTTTTGGAATAGGACCAATCAAGTGAAAGCTGTTTGAATAAGAAGGGTGGAAAGGGATAATGCAGAAATAGTTAGAATAGGTGAAACCAAAGAAGTGTACCAAACAAACTGACTACACAATCACACTTACCGGAGGTCCTGATCTGCAACTTGGATTATCCCCTACGGTTCGATCGTATTCTCTTACATCTACTGAGTGGAAGGAAACATTCCGTCGTATTCTTGGTACCGAATTACTATCCCCTAGTGAAGCTTGGGATGAATGTCTACTACTACGATCACATATCCCCACTGCTTGATCGGCACTAACAACTCCACCATCAGATGTTGATAATACCTGTTGTGGCTTTGATGAGAAGGATGGCACTGATGGAGGGGGTAGACCGTTCAGTAAAAACTTCCCAACCCGTGGAGAAGATGTAGGAGAAGACGCATGATGATGAATACCTGATGATGAATCATCCAAATCCCATCCAAGTGCATTTGACCTACTACCACTCCCCGTTGAATGATTAGAGTTAGATGATGCCATACTTAGGAAGGATGCCTGCTTAGTTCTTCTTTTTACACCACCCGAGAGTGATGAATCCAATGGTGATGCCTTCTGGTTGTCATTATGTACTTGACTTCTATTATTGTTTATCTTTCCAGTACTACTACCTATTGATGTAGATGAGACATCTAACAAGTTAGTAAATGATAAACGGGATCCTTTGCGATTTCCCAAACCTCCTTTCTTGCTATTAGTCATATTGGAAGATTGTGATGATACTAAATCAAAATTACCGTAACTAGATGTTTTCTTGAGAATAGACTTAGACGGAACCCTCTTGAGATTAGATATTGCCTCTCTTGCACCTGGTTCCGGAAGAATCCAATGGCCTAATCCCTCGTCGTCTTCCTCCTCTTCCTCTAGTACTACTATCGGTGTAGTTGGTGTATCTTTATCTTTTATTACTGTGGTATTAGATGATATTGATTGTACTGCATGCAATAGAGAGGAGGGTGCACTCCCGGGTGATGAATGAGGTCGAGATGGAATAGGATTTGCAACAACACCCGAATTATCACCAAGAAGTAATTTATCGAGATCCAAGTCCTCGTCTTCTGTAATGACGATTTTTCTAATTGATGTGTCCATGATAATGATGTTTGTTATGTTGTAATGAAGATGATGGTTATATAAATTATCCTGAGAGGAAATGATTGCTTCGAGAGCTCTAGACGTACGTCTTTGCAATGATAAGACGACCAAGAGTATTTTTATGCTATGGAGAACTCGTTTATTTTTGCCGCCGCTTTAGTTAATACTCAACAAGATGAAATAGCAGTCTATATGTTATTATGAACTTGAATAATGGTTGGGTGGTTCAACAGATTCTACTCTATCATCGTATGTGCCGGCGGTTCGCTGTGAGATACAAATATGTGGTGTAACAGCTAACAGCACACGCAAGGCCATTTTCCCGTGGGTACCTATGCGACACGGAACCAAGAATTTGCTTTAAGGCGTTTCTTTATCAGATCTTCAGTAGAGTTGACCAACCTAGAGTTAATATTTGTGCTTACAAGGAGTTGAGCCGTTTCATTTAGAAGTCTAATTCTAAGGTTTGGTATGTATGAGAAAGATAATTTGCCTATTGTATCAATTGCAACATTATACCCCATTCTTGTATATCTTTGTTTGCAAAGAAGTAAGTATATACAATCAATTACATTAGTGAAGGCTTATTTCGAGTGATGCGACTTGATCGACTACGAGTAGAGCCCGGAGTCTTTGCTACTTGTTCTTCGACGGTCCTCTGTTCTGTTCCGTATGAATATGATGCTCTACTCTGTTGTTCTCGTCCTCCCGTTTCGACATCTCGACCTACCAACGTTTGGAATTCACTTGATACATTGTTTTGACGACTATTTATACTACTATCATCAGATATTGTTGCTCTTGGTCCAAACCGCAGCAATACTAAGTTCAATGCAGTAGTAAAAGCGGCAACAAAGTACATCCCTCCGCCGCATGCAATGCCGACGGCTGGAAGATGCGCGTTTGACGGTTTATGAAGATGAAGAGAGATGATATTGACTTATGTTAGTACATGTGGGTTGCAAAGGCAATCAAATAAAGGCAAACTAAGTTCAAATGAAGTAGCCAAATCATCAAGACTCCATATTGAACTAAACGGACTTTCCAGCACTCAGCCAAGTTGCTGCTGCAGTAGTTATCCCCTGAACTAGATGATGTCTTTCTCCTGTATTGGGATCTACCTCACTTGATTTAACGATTAATCCTGCGCCCAAGAATCCAACTCCTAAGATTTGGTAATGAGAGATCGATGAGATGATGAACCTACCCGATGACATAATGGAGTTTTATCAAAAGATTGCACTGGTAAACACACACCTGATGGAATAGCCGCTGACACTCTGCTAGAGTCCCATGCCTTTTTGTATTATAGTTGAATTGTGATTGTATTTATTGTTATGTGCATGTGTTTTTCGTGTTGATATTATGCACCGACATACCTATGAGATATTTAGTATGATTGCAGATAACACTACATGAAAACACTCACCATGGGGCCAGATAAGAAACCAAAAGTAGAATTGATTGTAAATAATGCAGAACCTAAGCTCACCAAAGCCATCGTTCCTGTGGTGATAATATTGTCATGATATGATATTATTATTAGATGCGTAATTGTGTATTCTTTTGGATACACATAACAAATACATACATCATCACCATTTCTCATTTTGCAATAGAATACAATAAATAAACTCACTAATACCAGCTGGTCTATCACTACTTCTTCTTTCATATCCTATCAAGCTACCAAAGAAGACAGCCATCAGGAGATGCCGTCCTCGTACTGCTTCTGACCTTGTCATATATAACAAAATCGGATATCGAATGTTATCGCATTTATCTAAATGGTATAGTACATTCAAGAACTCGGTTTCTGATTGATGACCATCGTCATTACATGGTAATGTAATAAAGGGCTCTAATATGACGACGATTGATGTACCGATCACATACAAGAGGCAGATGAGATAAAATAAATATTTTTGCCTCGATGGCTCTGTGAAATAACTACTTATTCTTAAAGATACTGCCATGTCGTTTACAGGCAACTATATCAATCTCTCTCTAACTAGATATGGTATCATTCGTATTATAGGATAGTATCGTAGTTAGTATACGTACCTATTTAGTAGTTGAGTAGACGACATTATGATAATACCAGGTACCATAGGCTTGCTCGCATTGTGTACTTTCTTCTATCTTCAACTAAAGAAAGCCTTTCTTCCAACCACTAAACTTCACACCCTAAGCTTTTTTTACTAACAAAATGTAGCTCTCACAATATCAGGTATTTCCATGTCAGTAAACCTTCTAATGCTGTCTACTATATGTCACCAAATCATTTCTAATGAGTTCCATGTTTTTCTTATCAAAGTTTCATTTTCCAGACAAGTGGTCATGTATACGGTGTGCCATCACAAAAGTGCTACAATAATGGTTGTTTGGCATTGTATATGTGTAGGACAAGGCCCTACTCAGCACCTTTGTAAGGCCCTCCACCATACTTTTATGGCCACACGTTTGAGTTTTTCTTCCCTCAGGTGGGTCAAAGTTTCGTTTTCCCATAGACTTTCGGAGAACCTCGTAACATCAAGTGGTGGTATGCCATCATGTGGGTGCTACAATAGTGGTTGTTTGGCATTGTATATGTGTATAACAAGTCCCTGAACACTCCCAGCATGATTGTAAGTCCCTCCACCATACTTTTATGGC
>Ga0214479_100022_pt1 | contig 82949 bp, 70 predicted proteins | sample M1_20Mar14CPVII9_5_FD_165054 | JGI IMG/M metagenome (GOLD analysis project Ga0214479, IMG submission 165054) | Marine eukaryotic communities from Monterey Bay, California, United States - M1_20Mar14CPVII9sort6BwellE14 | ecosystem: Environmental > Aquatic > Marine > Unclassified | place: USA... | reverse complement strand
ACAGGACTTAGTCCTGGATGGTTCTAATCGGCCACTTTTTTGAGTTTTTTTATTTTCTGGAAGCTGCTTAAAGTATAAGTTAGCCATTTTCCGGGACCCAGATGGGACTCATTAAGCAATTCATGTGATCTATCAGTACATATCGGCCAGAGAGTTAGAGTGAGATTAGTTGTTGGCGGAGAGTTCAATATCTATGGCAGTAAACAATAACTACATCTATGTTCTACTGGTATGCTTCTTCACATGTGTTGAATCTTTTTCAATACGAGCAGCCGTCTACCAAACGACTTCTTGTCATTCATCATCAGAAAATCCATTGGCAATATTAACACAAGTAGCTGATTCATTACGAGTTGCATCTCTACATGGTGTAGATGTTGTTATATATCCTGAACTATTCTTAACTGGAGGTCATTCGTCACAACAACAATGTGAACAATCAGCAGCCTTTGATAGAGAAGATACCAAATTCAATATAATAAGTAATATATGTGAAGAGTTGAATGTAAGTTGTATAATTGGTTATGCTGAAAGTATACACAAAAGTGAATTGAAGAGTACATCTAATATCGATGATGATAAACGAGCTTACAATTCAATAATGGCAGTCAATGCTTGCGGGACAAGATCTGGTAACTATAGAAGTATATCTAAACAGGATCACTTTAGATCCGGTCACCCGTTTGTCGAATCAACACCAATGTTATTGCAATTACCAAATAGAAATACATCAAACGGAGAAGATAGAGAAATGAAAGTAGGATTGATGTGTGGAATAAACGATATGCTATGTCCTGAACACTGTAGGAACTTAGTTAGTAGCGGGGCTCAGATTCTAGTTGCATCTACTTCATTTACAAATACCAAGTTTGATACGAGAGTAGTTGAATGTATAGTACCAACCAGAGCAATGGAGAATCAAGTACCATTCTTATTTGCAAATTATGAATCAAAAGAGGAAAAGATGAATGAGGGAGACTTGGAGTTTGTAGGATCATCAGCAATTGTATCAAAAATTGGAGATTATTTAGTCTGTGCTCCACAACATGAAGGTGGAGACATGCCAATTGATACGGGTTATTTGATACCATGCGAAGTTGGGGCACTATATGCAGCAGATATCAATATAGAACCTACATCTAATACAGACTCTAATGACCAGTGGGATTTGAAAGCACGAATGCCTGATGAACTACTTGGACAACAATCTAATAAGAAGAAACAAGCTATTGGTTTTGGAAATATCAGTAGCAAAAGAAAGGCAAAGAAGTTGAAACCATAATAAATCGGATGATAGACAATAGAATATACTTAGCATTACATGATTACTATTGGCAATTCAATGACCTTGCAAACCTTCTTCCAAAATAACTTGTTGTATGTCTAGTTAGAGAGCAATTCCCGTGGGCAATTAGTAACGATACCAAGCTTCTTGTTAAAATAAGGTTCAGGGCAACATCCACACTGTACAGGTGTAATTTATAATATCCAAATAAAATAGTAATGTAAAACATGAATATGAGAATCGCGGCTTGTGATTACATAGTATGAGAGAAGATCAATAATTGACTCACCGTCGCCCCTTTATTAGCAATAAGTTTCGCAGCCTCAACAGGACCGACACATTGATTACGACATTCATTTAGAAGTGATGTATATGCTTTTAAGGTAAGATTAAAAATTAATTTTTGCATTTCATTTAAAATTTTTCATTTTCTCTTCCAATACCGATATAATTTACAATCAAATAGCGACTCATCAAGATGTGTTGGTCTCTTGAACAATGGCGTCGTTGTGTTGGTCTTCGTGGGTGTGGGTGTGGTGGTGGTGGTTATGTTCCTGATAATTGCCAACGTCGATGTCGTATTGAAGATTATTTTGCTGGTCTAAGTCTAGCACAAAGGTTGCGTGAGGCTCAAGAAGATAAAGAAAGGATGAAACAATTAGCAGAGGAAATGATTCGTCGGCGTCAACAACAACAAGACACGAGTGGTTCATCTCGGATGCAAGTAATTGTTTCTGGTTTGTCGGGCGGACCTGTCACTGTTGATGTGCCACAGAATGGTTCTGTTTTTGATTTGAAGTTTGAGATCTTTCATAAGACAGGGGTTAACATCTCTGCTCAAATGCTAAAGACCTGCAAGGTGTTTGATGTCAACCTCCCACTCTCTGCTCTCAACATCAGCAATGGGTCCAGCATTGATCTTACGTCTCGTTGTCTTGGTAGTGGTGATTTTGATGAACTACCCAAGATTCCCTTCCAAAATATTACTAACAACAGTACCGAGGAGAATGATAGTAAGATGCCTGCTCTGCCCGATAGTAAGATGCCTGCTTTGCCACTTCTTTATTCGTTCATTCTTTCCTTTGTACATAAAACTCAGCCTCATGCATCTCTGTCTCTCGTTATCATCAGCCTCTACAGGCACAGACAGTAATGATCTCAAACCAGCAGTAGTGAAGACCAAGAAAAGCAAGTGTTCAACAGGACGGGTGTATGAGCAATCCACAAGAGAAGATATCTTGCTTCGTAAAAAACAAGAATTAAAACGTAGCATTTCATTCCGTCAGCAAGCCGAGAGGCAGAGGGAGGAGCGTCAACGAGCGTCTTCCGATCGTAGACAGAAGTGTCTTCAACGCTTGGATGAGCAATGTAGCGAGCTTGAATCTGCTGTCCTTGATCCAAGTTCCGATGCCGGCAGTCTTCAACATGGGCTCAATAAATTGATGAAAGATTGTCTAGATGCTCAAACTTTTCAGCAAGTTAATGCGTCATCCATATTGTCAAGATGCAAGGTCATTCAACAACGTATTCAGCCGACAGAGTTGGTACCAGTTGCCGCTGTTGCCGCCGCTGCCAAGAAGAAGAAGCCCAAAGGCAAGAGGAAGGGACCTGTCAAGAAGGCACCTGCCAAGAATGATTTCGCTACCTTGTCGGTTGACTCGGAGCCTCTTACAAAGAGGAAGTCTTCCAAGAAGCCATCTCGGAAGAGTGGCGGTTCGTCTGTTGCTCGTGGTGCCGGTTCGTCTTCACAGTCACTGGAACCTTCTCCGTCTAGCATCAATGACAAACCCAAGACTGGAGGGAAGAAGAGGAAGTCCGCGATTGCCAAGTCTACCAAGGTTGGAGATGATGATGCTTGGAATTGCCTCAAGTGCAAGACAGTGAATGCTTCGTCAAGATCAAGGTGCACGTCATGTCTAGGTTGGAAAGGTGGTAATAACAGTAAGTTTGTTTTCATTTTCCATCAACCACAATATCAATCTCCTTATACACTCATACAATCCCCATTGATCATATCAGTCAATGCTAAATCCGGACAGGATAGTCATTTGCATAAGTCAAACGGTGGTGGCATAACAAATGCGATGAATGAAAAGAGAGGTGGTAATGGTCGAGAACATAGCCGCTGCTATTAAGAATCCATCAACAAAGTTTGTTGTTGTTGCAACGAGTGCCGAGATTTCTATGTTACCACAGGAGTTACAGAAGAAGTGCAAAGAACAAACTGTTGTTAAGATTAGTACTGAATCCAAGCCAATGGAGTTAATCACCAAGAAGTTACAAATAGCAAAACATGCAGCTAGTACCGATACCGATCGTAAGCTGGCTGTCATACAGACGTTCACAACTACGGGGTGTCCTGTGATCACCGATATTCAATTAGTAAGACCTTCCGACAGTGAGGTTAAATCGTTCATGTTTGTTATCCTACCACAAGGAATGGAAGTTGATGATATGCATGAATTGACGCAACTAAAGTGTGGTGCTAGAAGTATTGCAGACGGAGCAGGACAGAGTATTCCATTGTGCAAGGAAAACCTTTGCTTTAATTTGCCTATGGCAGACAAGAAACGATGTGCTCTTCATCACGAAGAGCATGAGGAGAGGATGTGTTCTGTGTGTAATGAGGTCAGAATCACGGACCGCGGTCTTGTATGTACTTCCTGTAGAACAGCTGCCAACGAAGACCAACTTTGCAAAGTTCCAACTTGCAATAACAAGAGGAAAGGTGCCTATGCAACTTGCTCGGCGGCTTGCAAGAAGAATCTGTCGAATTTCACCTTCTGTCAAATGTGTAAGGATAAAGAAGTTGTGGACACAAGCCAATTTGATGATCGTGAATGGCATGAGGACTGCCAAGGTCTACTATGTGTTGATTGTTGGAAGGAACCTTTCAAGCTTTGTAGTTATTGTCAGGTACACATTGCACGAACAGGAGTACAGTGCTTGCCATGTTCAAAGATTAAGAAGGATAACAAGACGAAGAAGAAGAATGAACCAGAGTGGTTTGTTGAGATGAAGAAGAAGTTGTCATAAAATGCTTGTGCTATGGTATATTATTATATAACTATTAATAATCACCGTCTCCCCCCATATCTCCATCGGCTTCACCATCTTCTATCCCCATCGCATCTAATAGACTATCATCTCTTGCTTTGATCACACGTTTATGCTCTTCTAAAAGAAGAGCAGCCTTCCCACTCAACTTAGGAAATCTTTCGGTCATCTCATCCTTCTTCAGCTTGAGAAACAACTTTCTCCAGCGTGCATACTTGGTTTTTTTTGATACATCTAGTGATAGAATTTCCTCAATTTCATTATACTTCTCTGCCACATTCGATGCATCAACTTGTACTACAATCCCAATTGAATTAAATGTATGCATTCTGCGACCAAACTTTTCCTCATCTTCTGCTGAAAGCTTTACATCCTCCTCCAAAGTCAATACTTTCTGTAGTAGACCATCAAAGTCATCCATCCACTTAAATGCCCCACGCAATTCCGATTTGTTACCACCCCAGCGATTATATATACTCTTCAAATACTTCTTAAAATCTAGTTCATCCACATCCTCCTCCTTGCCAATAAACTCACCGAGTAACATAACATATACACTCTCCATATCACTGCCGAGTTTACTTCGAGTGTATGGAGGTGATGTACCAGCAAAGGCAGATGCCAACTTATTCCAACTACCACCCTTAACCATACTATCATACTTCTCTTTCAACAGAGCAAGGAACTTTTGATGGTTTATAGTTTCATCCGCGCCTCGCCTAAAGCCTAACAATTTGTCATACAAGTCCGACACCTCTTTGTTCAAACTCCCTGGCTTCTCATGCATACTAGCCCACTGATCACCTAAAAGAGGTGGATCACCTCCAAACAACAACGATGCTAAAGTACCACACTCAAAAAAGAATAAACGTCCTTCTCTTAAAGCTCTTCTCTCCTCATCTGTCATATCAATCATACCAGAGAATCGGAATGCAATCTGAGAACCTCGAGTGCCGTCTTCGTGTTTAACGTCAAGTAACTTGATGAGTCCTCCATATCCATCCAAGTTCGAGTATGCTCTTGTCAATACATTCCCAATCTCTATAAACTGTTCCTCAGAGTATTGAAGAAGATATACTTTATTAGCCCAACACTCTGTGTTTTAGATTGTAAAGTAGAATGTGAGATGTGAATATATTGATGTGTACAAACTGTGTTGAATCGACTTACCTCCATGAGGAACAACGAGATAGAGTTTGACATATTCATGAACATATACACCATCAGTAAACACTATGGAATCATACTCCAAGTGTTGATCTCGACCATTTGCCGTGGCATACATCAAAGGCAGAGGCTTCCCTAACGCACATGGTGGAATCTTGCATGCCAACCAATGGTGATTAAGGATATCATATAGAATTCTTTCTCGTTACGGAGACCGGTACCCTTTGTGATCTTCCTAATATCTGCATGATAATCGTCTTTGCCTAGAACAGTACTTGATGCATCACCAAATGTTACACCATTGTTTTCTTCTGGAACATTCTCGAGGTTTAGAGAGTAATGATGATTGGCCTCTTTGATTAGCGAGTTTAGAAGATCCTATAAGTAAATGGATTAGTATGTTAGTTGATGTACGACAATAAAAGATACACATACACATTAATCTAGAGTAAAGTAGCTCACCTTAACAAACTTTCGTACACACGAATTACCTCGGCGCATACGATTTATATGAATCTCAATCATCTGCTCAGAATTATTCGGATCTGGAATAGACACTGACGATTGTACATCACAATCAGTATCAGGAGGGTAGTTCTTTTCAATATATAGATCAGTACCCGACGATAACCGTTCTCCCAACGCGGCAAGTCCAACCTTGTTGTTAGCACCACCTTTTGCGGCGTATTTGTTAAACACTTGAGCAATCTTGACTTGTGAAGAATCGTAGCATTCCAACATTTGATCATCAGGACATGTAGCCAGATTAGTAGCATATTCCTTGACATACAATCGTAATCCCGATGCACTATCATCATCTAACAACTCCTTCATAGACTTGAGAATATCTTTACCACCCCATCCTTTATAAAAAGAATGCAACTTATTCCAAACTTTACCATTATTAATGGTAAGGTCATCCAACTCTCTCGATGGGGGTCTTTTCTTCATCTTAGTTGCATTTATATATTATAGTGCCCTATGATGTTTACAATAAATATACTCTAGCAGCCTCAATTGCCACTGTGCCACTCACAACTAAATTTTGACGTCACCACGGTATCCTCCCTGATGATATATGCGTGCGATGAGTTCAGGCCGAGTAGATACACCAGGGAAATGGGAAATAATAGTCAATGCAATACATCAATTAAAATATTATATAAAATCTATAAAACTGAGCCAAAAACAGCAACAGTGTTAGTTCGTGACATAGAACAATACATCAAAATACTAAGTTTGGGAACAGTTTGTGGATATTGTTGTTATGGTTTTATTAAACACATGATCGAATAGCACTCACATATTATACAACAAAAGATAATACATTGTTCTTACATGATGTTTATCACTTTTTTCACTTCTATGGGATTTGTTAGCAAAATGCAAAATGTTGATTTTGTTAGTGGAAAATCACCTTTAGTGAGTGAGATATGGTACTTTATAGGATGAGGATCCATGTTATGGTACTTTATAATGTGGCGTTTGATACTAGATCTCAATATAGAGGATTGAAAGTAGATGAGAATTTACATGTCATGGGTACTGATGGAGTGTTTGCTATTGGAGATTGCGCACTGAGTGGTTGTGCACCTACTGCTCAAGTGGCAGCTCAACAAGGAAAGCATGTAGGGAGAGCTATCCGGGATGGTATTGATTCAAAATTTATTTACAACCACGCTGGATCTCTATGTTCTCTTGGAAGTAGTAATGGAATTGCTCAGTTAGTACCTTCAGACACCTTCAATGTCTGGGATGCCCTGGGAAGCCCAGCTGTTGGAAAGAATCAAGATGAACGTGCTGTAACAGGGAAGCCAGCTCTTGATCTCCTAAATATCCTGCACCCTCACCCACAAAGATTTTACATGTAGCAATTTGCTGCTTAGATTCGCCACGAACTCCATTCTCGACAAAGCAATCACAGGGAGTTGTACATTGTTTATTATCCGGCTTTAGAAAACGGAGTTCTCCATTGACATGGACAGAATGAGAAGATAGAGTTGCAATAATTGCAATTAGGGATGATGTGATGCTGGTAGAAACTTTCATGATTAGGATATTGTATTCTGATTGTATTATGCTATGATTTGATACTAGTGATCAGTAGCCCTCTTTTGACATTTGAACTTAACTTTGGATCTATTCGTGGTTTGAGAGATTGTAAAAGCCCGAGTCTCTAGAGAGGAACTTGCTAGAACTATGAGGGTGGATAAGGTACACATACATTATCATATGATTAAGCTAGTTAAAAGTATCTTTAATCTATCTATTTGTTTCGTTCATAATCAGAACAAGTCTTTTCAGCTGTTCTTATATCAGCAAGAGGAGAAGAAGAGTTATCATCGATCATTGGCCAGCCAAACTCATCCCACATAGGTACTGAGTCATAATGAGCTTCAGTGCCTGCTGTCAAATGAGAACATATAAGTGCTAACCGATGTTCAATTACATTGAATGTAGGAAACTGCTTCGAATGATGTGTAACCCAAGCATCAATCTCTTCTTTTGATGCCTTATCCAAAACGTATTTAGGAAGAACAGGTTTCGTCGACCCAACTGAACCATCAATGAATGTTTCTCGAATATGTTGCTCAATGAAAGACTGCTGTAGAGGAAGAACAGTGGTAGTCGATCCTAGACCATGTAAAGCAGCACGAACAAGTAGACCTAAATCATGTATCCAAGGACACCACCAAACTGGGATGCCAATTGCATGACTTGTCATGACTGGTCCGCGAAGAAAGTCAGTCAGAACATTAAGAGGAACACCTCCACCAATAATAAATCGAATTGCCTTCATCAGCCTTGTTCTCCGAAGGATAGCATAAGCATAAGCCATTGCCTCCTCAGAGTGCTCTTTCACAGGAATACACGGATCTGGAAGTGGACATAGGTTTTCATATGTAGAACGTCCCATGTATACATCACTCTTCCCCTTGTCACTGGCTACTTTTGTCTGTTCTTCGGCAAGAGTCAAACAGAGTTTGAGACAATGAGGAAGCAGGATAGTTTGGAGATATTCATCCAACGAATCTGTCTTTTCAGGCCAATCAATGCCGGCACTTTTGAATAATGGAGAGAAGGCATCCTCCATTGAAAAGAATGGACACTTGTTGATGGATGTCGTTGATGAAGCACTGGAGAATGGAATAGGCGGTAGCAGTGCAGGGTTGCGGTTCAGTTCTAATCTCAATTCAGCGCTGATACAGACAAATGTATCGTTAGCAAGAGAACAAGGATAACCACTCGTTATCATTGTAGTGCAAAGAGATGCTCGAAGAGTTGCATCGTCTTTGATACACTGCCAAGAAGACGCTTGATTTGAAAGTGGTTTCTCAGGTGGTTGCTGCTTGCTATTTGAAGCAATAGCTTCTGCTTCCACGCCTTTCTCTTCACTTTTTACAACCATGGCTTGACTGCTACTCTTCTTCTCTGCTTCCATCGAAGAACTATCAAATAGAGATTCAATTACATAGTCTTCGGCTTGTAGTATAGCTCCTAGACCAAATCTTGTAACGATGAGAGGAACATTTGGACCACGTTGATACCGTTTCGCATCAGCACCAACCGCCAATGAAGCTAGATCTTGAGAAGCCGCTCCGAGGAAGTAATCTGATTCACTTTGTACCTTCTTCTCTGTAGTAACCAGACTACCCGAGAACAACAACTGAGAGCGCTCATTGTTTAGCTTGGATGTCATGACCTTTTGCAATACTGATCTGTTTGTTATTATTGTACTGTCCTCCTTGGTACCTTCCTCTTGGGGCTTGCCGAGCTTTACACTCGGAGAAGACTCTGATAGAGAGGAGGAGTTTGATTCAATATTCTCCACGATTCGCATCAAGAGATAATCTAGATGCTTTGCATCGGGGAGTGGTAGAGAGTAACTTGATACGGACTTCTTTCGGGGGGCAGTCTTTGATGACTTGTCCCAATTGCGGTAAGCCTCAACAGCTGCACCCTTAATTCCTCGGATAGAAACGATATCATCATCATCCATTTCCTGCTCATGTGCCGTTACGACATGTCCTTCCTTACCATCACCATCTCCACTCTTTGTCGCAGCGAATACAGCCGCTACTGCAGCATGTGTCTGCTCTTGAAACTTTCGTTTCATCGTGACGAGGGCAGTATCAAAAACTTGTTTGGTAGCGCCGGCTGCCATCTCAAAGCGACGAACTGATTCTGCTTCAGTACTGTTATGCTCCACATATGACTTGATCTTCTTGGCAAACGGAAGTTGATCATCATTCTTCATATTCTCATAATTGCCAAGCCCATGGAAGAATGTGCCCATCAAGAGACCTACATCACAACTTCTATCCCACCAAGGTGGGCATGGTAGTTTGGACGACTCTAATGCTACACTCATTTTGACACTCAAAGCATACATGAGCTCCTCGGTTGTGACATACCGGGCCTTGAGATCCATATCTAAAGTAGAATAGTCGTTGGTAGGACAGCCTCGTTGCCCCATCGCTTCATGGCCAATATCACTAATAGTTCTATCTAGAGCTTCCTCTATGATGTAATTTAGTCTTGATAGAAATGAAATACGATGAAGGGAGCGAATTGCCATGCCCTGTCTCGAGTCATACAGGAATGCAGGCTCCGCGAGGACAAGTGGCATCCTCAAAAATGCATCGTTGGTTTTGATTCGCATCTGCATACATAATGATGTAAGAATCGCTTTGCAAATGAAATCAAAGTCTTTGCCTTCGCCAATCAATGGACTGAGTACTCTGTGAAGGCTACCCTGAATAATTTCATCCATATTTTCATCTTCCGCCTCACTACAATTCACATCAAACATGACAGTTGATGCAGCTTGCAACCCTAGCTGATAGATATATGCACGAGCAAACACCTCAACATCTTGAATGGGCAGGGTAGTAAAGTTTGACTCTCCTCTCACCTTGCAAAACCTACCAAATCCAAATCTCAAGATGGCATTGACTACCCGTGTCCTCTGAGAAGTATCCCACGCCTGTTTGACTCGCTCGAATACAGGATCTTCGTGTTCCTTCCTCTTGAGTGCCCTCTTTCGATCAGTTTTTCTATCATTATATATGACTCTGACCTTGTTCACCTTATTCCTCAATTCTTTTGCTCTGTTGTCCTTCCGTTGCTTCTCTAGAATCAGCCGTTTTTCGCGTTGTTTCTCTCTCAACTCGAGTGCTTCCTTCTTCCTCTTCTCCTTAGCTTCTTTCTCCGCTTCCTTCTTGAGTTGTTTCTCAAGCTTCTTGCGCTCCTTCTCCTCTTTCTCTGCCAGTTTCTGGAGCCTCAACTCTTCCTTTTCCCTCGCAAGCTCTTCGGCCTCCTCTTTGAATGGATCGTATGTTGCAACCTGTTTTCTAACACGCTTACTTCCATCACCGATGATAAGTGCCATGGCTGGATCAACCTCTTCTGGAGGTGCATCCAACCCAACAGCCTTACTCCAAAAGTCTGGATCGTCCAAATCAACATCTTTTCCATCTCCTCCTCCGGTATCGGCAACGAAACTAGCTTTACTGAAGCTTCCCAGACCACTACTTAATGAATTAGTAGCACCCTCGCCATATGTAACCGTCTTGGAACTCTTTTCTAACAACTGATCAATGTCCGTGTCCATGAATTTTTGAGCTTCCGTGTCATCATCATCATTGAACACATCATATGCTCCTTTCTTCAGTAAAGTATCAATCTCCTTGGCTTGCTCTTCTCTCTCTGCTTTAGACTTTCTCTTGTTAGGAATCTCATCAGGATTAGTATTTTGACGTTGATGTGCTAACACAGCATTGGCTTGTCCGAGTTTAAGACTTGCACTGTGAAACATGTGCATCTCATAAGTCTTGGCAGTCAAAAGACGATAGACGCGAACAGATCTTGTTTGACCAATACGATGGGCTCTGGCCATTGCTTGAAGATCATTCTGTGGGTTCCAATCTGAATCGAAAATGATAACTGTGTCTGCAGCAGTCAAGTTCAGGCCAAGTCCACCAGCTCGAGTGGATAACAACATCACGAAACGCTTAAAAGATTCTCGCTTAAATCGATCAACTGCTGCATTTCTTGCACTCGCAGATGTAGAACCATCGAGTCTTTCGTATCGGTAGTGGTTCAACTGTAGTAGTTCTTGGAGGAGATCCAATACCCTAACCATCTGACTAAATATCAATACTTTATGCCCACCACTCTGTAACTTCGGGAGTAGCTTTGATAGAAGGACAAACTTGCCTGATGACTTGATTAGCTGGTCACCAGTCAATTTAGCATAATCAATATCATGGTCCTCTTGTTCATTAGGAGGAAGAGCTTTCTTCTCATTCTCGGCAGCATCATCAATGATACGATCTTCGGCGCCACGGATGAGAAAGGGGTGATTACAACACTTTCGAAGCTCCATCATCACATTCATTAGACTTGGAGCATTACTAGCCTTGGTACCCTGGTAAAGGAAGCCAGTATTCTTTTCATAGATGGCCTTGTAGAATTGCTTCTGGATTGGAGTTAGTGATACCTCAAGAATCGTTTCCTCCTTGGGTGGCAATGTCTTCTCAACATCCTCCTTTACACGCCTTAGAAGGTAAGGACGTAATACAGTGTGAAGATTGGACACCTGTTTGGCATCTTGTAATTGACCAAACTTGTTTGTGAATTCATCCTTTGAGGCAAATGAGTCTGGGTTGCAAAAGTGTAGCAAGGCCCATAATTCCTCAGTAGAATTTTGAAGTGGTGTACCCGTTAACAGTAGGCAAAAGTCACGAGGAATTGTCGACAAGTCTTCAAATAGCTTGGAATTGATATTCTTAAGCCGGTGAGCTTCGTCAACGATCAATGCCTTCCATTGAATCTTGGAGAGAATATTGGCATCCTTGAGGACTACCTCATATGTTGTGATGAGAAGTTGAAACTTGGTCATGTGATTATTCTTGAGGTCCTTTGTCTTTTCCTTTCTCACAAACTGATCAGTGTAGTAGAACTCATTCTTCACGAGGAACTCTCTGGAATCCGCACTACCATGATAGACAACTGCATTCATATCGGGAGCCCACTCTCTTGTTTCAGATTCCCATTGACTAATGAGTGACAATGGGGCAACGATTAGGAATGGTCCTCTAACACTACCCTTGGGTAAGTTCTGAAGACCAGTGAGGAAACCAATCGATTGAATTGTCTTTCCAAGGCCCATCTATAAGCAAGAGTAAGAATTGGTATAAGTTCTTGTATTATAACGGACAAAGAAACACCAAAGACAGCTCTTCTACTTACCTCGTCTGCTAATATACACGATCGTTGATTATACCAATTCCATAATAACCAATTCACACCCTCAAGTTGATAGCCGCGGAGTCTCAATTCTGATCCCTCGTCTTCTTCATTGGTAGAAGAATCATAGTCATATTCTTCATCATCTTCTAACTTTGCAACGGATCTTTTTGCGGTTGAGATGCCAAATAAGGGAGATTCCTTCATCTTTTTGAAGCTTCGAGGATGAGGATGCTTCTCCTGTATCATTTCCTTCATCTTTTTGGAAGAGGGAGGCTTCTGCCGTCTCCAAAAGTCTTCCACTTCGTTGACAAAGTCTCGTTTGATATCAATCCAATACTCCCAAGTAGCATCAGTTAGTTGAAGGCCCTTCCAACGAACAATGTATCTGACATTGTCCTCAGGATCCCATGGTTTATCAACCTCTTCCTCTTTCTTGGTGGCTTGCTTCTTGACAGTCAATTCTGAGGCGACTTTGTCATCCCCGTGTTCACCCTTTAGCCACTTTTCTTCCTCTTCGTCCTCGAGTTCACGCTTCTTCAATGCATCTCGTTCAGCTCGGCGGTTGAGAGCTCTCTGACGCTTGAGAACACCCATATCCAACTCGTTCTCATCACATCCAATGATCCTATCGACCTCTAGATGGAGCGGAGAGAAGTAGTCATCATCACCACCTTCATCTTCTTCATTATCATGATCTTCTTCGTTAATTGGATTATCATTGACTTGACAAGGACGACTGGGGCTGGGCGGATGATGATGGTGGGCGTGCATCGCAGGTTTGGCTTGGGCCTTACGACTATCCTCCTTGACTTTCTTCCAATCATGTCCTAGAGATATTGCTTGAGCTTGAAGGAATCGATTGATCTTGCTTTTTGCTGCCCCTTGTTGTACTGATTGATCATACTTCTCTACGTCACATCGGCGTTCCCATGAGCAATGTAAGTACGACCGCCCACGCCACTTTATAAGAAAGACTTCTTCTCGTTCTTCCTTGGAAGACTTGATAGCCTTAAATGTTGGTTCACAACCTTCCTTCTTTGACCTTGCAAGTTCTTTCTCGACTGCAATCTTCTTAATGTATGGACAAGTCGCAGGATTGATAAGTGATACCTCTCTACGCTTTCGAAAATCATTACCTATCTCAACGATTGCCTTGTCTTTCAATTCCATTGCCTCGGCAAAGTTGATTAAGTGACGTTTGCCTTTCATCGCCGCCGCCTTGGTTGGAGGCTTTGGAGCGTCTCCCTCTATAGTCATGGTGGCATCTCCTTCTACTTTGTCGACTGCAGTCTCACACGTTTCAAGCTTCAACACTGGTCTAGTCTTCCAACCAAGAATCTTCTCTGCCACAAAGACGTGACGGAAGGACTCCATTGAGTACCATAAACAGCTAAGATGACCAGGTGGAGGCGATTCAATCTCATAGAATGGAACTACCTCATTTTCATCTACTTCTTCCTCTTCCTTATTATCAGCACCTTGGTCTTCTCCTTCCTCCATTGATTCACCATTCCTCTTCTTCTCGCGAGCAATACGCTTTTCACGGCGCTTATCAAACATTTCCTCATCATCAGTATTCATGTAATCCTCTTCATCGGAATCATTTTCAATATCTTCCGTATATTTACCACGCTTGGCCTTGGCAGCACGATCAGAAGCACGTGGTTCTCTGGAAGCGATAGAAGGCTGCCTCCATGACCGCTTCTTTGATGCAGGTTTCTTGTCAGCCTTTTTACCTCTAGTTTTCGTTGGTGCTGGAGATCCTCCATTCTTAGCGCAAAGTCTTGCATACTTCTCTTCGAATCGCTCGGATAAAGTCGATCCAAGGATGTGATAGTCGGTACCCTCCGGATTAAACTTCATGCAGTTCTTCCATACAAGACGAACATCCTCGGCAACATCAAACACAGATTCATACCTTCCCTCGGCCATTTTCTGTTTGATTGTTCCCAAGTCCATGGGTCGTTTGATGATTCGAGGATATTGGAATAGACCAAGTGACTTCCAATCCACGGGTTCTCGGAATGGAGCTGCGTTATATATGGTTTGGTAAGTGGGTAAGCATTCGCGGAGGAGTCCAAAGGACATAATAATTAGATATACAAACTCTACTACTTACCACAATCTGCTCTTTGTAAGAAATGTGTCAATAGCTTGGACATGGCCTCCCATTCTGGTGAACTCATTTTTTCATCATCAACACGAGCCTTCCGACTAGGGCGTCCTCTGCCACCTTTAGCAGGAGGTTCGGAAGATCCTTCCCCATCTTTACTTTTTTCATCATCGACACAAGCCTTCTTACGACTAGGAGGACGCCCTCTGCCGCGCTTGACAGGAGGTTGTTCTTCTTCGGCATTAGGAGATCCTTCTCCCTCTTTATTCTTTTTTGGAATAGTAAAGCCGCTATCCATGTTGTTTAATAGTTCGTAATTGGTTCGCTTATTGTATTCGACAGATATGTGATTCGATGCTAGATTTTTTGTTGAAAAAGATATGGACGATGATGTAAGATATGCATCACGATGTTAAATATAGTATATCAATATAACATAGGACATGAAATCATTGCAAAATATACACCAAGCTTGCAATCAGATATAGCAGAGCCCATCATGGAGGGGCAGTGCCCATATATATAATATCATGTGCACAAAATTTTCACCATCTAAAGATACTCTTTTAACATTGCAATTCATTGTTCTCGGGCTACACAACCAATAAAACACGCCATCCTAATCCTCAATACCCCTTTCCAAATATGACCCTAACCTCTAAATAGGAACACGCCCCTATTGATAAAACATTGAGTGTGTGATTGCATGCACTGTATATCAACGATGTCATCAAGCAATGACAACATTGAATTAATTTGATTTATTATTTACGGCACGTCAATGAGTCTACAAACCACCAACAAACAACGTATTCTACCAACCAAACCAAAGAACACACATCATGTGGTCAGTACATCATAGAAGTTGAACTTACCGAGACACCGCGGCGATATGGCGTAGTGTGGGGGAGATGTGTGGGGATTTGTTTATTGAAATAGATATAATATCCAATGTAAAGAGAGGCCCCGACGATGAATATCAGCCCTACGAGTACTATGATTACAACAATTAGTGAAGAATAGTGAATAGTGGCGTAATAGGCAGATGCGTGCCGTCGCCATTAGAGTCTGTCCGTCGCTCCTAGGTGAGCCATGATCCCATTTTTTGTCAAAAGCAAGATGGAGTAAAAAGATACTGTTTGGCGATTGGTGTGGAGTTGGAGTTGTTGAGTGAAGAAGAGGAGCTAAATATATATAAACCATGGCGGCATCACAAAGCCTCTTCCGAAGGCATAGAAATAGAGGAGATGTAGATGTAGAAAACGATAATGTTGGCGGCGGCAGCGGCAGTGGTATGGATATTGAAAATAATAGTAACCAAGATACATCTACAGAAGATTCTACAACATTAGATGTTCCTATCTCTTCTTCTAATAATGTTAATGTTGAAGGCATATCCTCTAGCCTAACAAATAACAATACTATAACAACATTTAATGACCCTGTCATAACAAGCATAATTGATAACTCAAATATAGATAATGATGAAGAAGAAGAGTTAATAGTACAAGTACCACAAAACTCAAATAACAACAACAACATATTGGGAGGTGGAGTACAATTTACAATACCACCAGTATGGGAACCATCCGAAGAAGCAACAGCACAAAGACGACGAGCTATACATCAAGAGGTAGAACGGATACAACGTGCAAACTTTTTACACTTTATGGTACTGTGTTTGGTACCAACTACATTATTAATTATAGTTATTGCAGCGATATTATCGGAAGATGGAGAATGTAATGGTGATGTAGATGGTTTGACGGTATGTCAACGTGAACCGCGGAGTTTTGTAAATGCTTTTACAAGTCGGTGTATCTGTGATGCCATACAAAAGGTTGTTAATAATAATGGGGAAGATGAAGTAGATACAGAGAATAATGACGAGGGGGTGTGATTATAACAAAGATCTCGGCTGCTTCATCCTGAATTACAAATTACTTGCATTTACAGTAATAATTTTACAATATTATAGCTTTATTACACAAGCAATCACAGATTATGTCACCAAACGTCTTCCCTCTGCACGTGTACGAGATTATTATAGCTTCACATGCCAACAAAATATACCCAATTATTGTGATATACAGTCATCGAAGTTTGTCGAGAAATGCCGCTGGCAACAGTCTTCAATTGTATCGAATATATATGTGGCTTCATCGGCCAACATCCAATCATCCTGTAATCCATCATTCTTACATTGGTTGATGCCAGACCAAACAGGATAAAACTTGGCGTTGGCCTTGGCAGCGTATGGATTCATCGACCCAGTCACAACAAAGGTATCGGCGAGTACTTCTGCATCAAACAGTTGAGGAATCTGTGGAATTCTCAACCTCGACCAAGTTTGGAGTTCGTCAGTAAAACTCCCATTGAAGTAATCAACGAAGATACCCCTAATCATCCCGATCAAATTATTAAACGCTTCAACATCCTTCGAACTTTGGCACTTCTTTCGTACCTCGACATGCACTGAAGTTATAACACCAGTTGCATCTTTAACAACTGTTTTTCCATCAGTACCTCCGAGAAAGCTCTCGCCCGCAAGAGAACCTCCACATTCAGGTGCAGAAGTATCATAATTCCTCGTCAGAGTAACATCTCCAATAGCTGTCACGTTTGCTCGTAAACCATCTTTGAGTATTGAATTGGGTTCATCTTCAAGTACTTTCACTAAAGCATTTGATATAATGTCAGCATCTTGGCATATCTCAGGCTCTAGCAAGTTGATAAAATCAACACTAAACGAGAGTGACATCTCTCGTGGGCTGTTATTAAGACACTCTTCCTTATTCCACCAATGTTTATTGACACAGCACTGCTCAACGGTATCAAACAAGTCTGATGACGACCAATCTCCGGGTGTGTATTTCACTTCGTGGAAATCTAAGAATACTTTCTGATCGCAAGCCTCGCCAGTGCTGTACCAGAGAGGGTGTTCGTTTTGCATACATTGAGCTTCACGCCACCAAAAGTGTTCCTGACAACATTCAAGCTTACTTCTATATAGATAGTTATCCTTTTGATACTGAACCATGTACTCAGGCTCCAGGTAATCGTTCAAGCAGACTTGACTATCGAACACCCAATCCGGATAATACCAATCGTCAGACGACGGAGGACTTGAGGGTGTTGCAGAAGGTGAATAGGTGGGTGCGGCGGTTATTGTGGTCACAGTCAACGTTGCCGTGCCACACGCCGGTGTGTCTTTAGTACATGCCGTGTATGAGCATGTATCACTTCCGATATGTCCTACATTTGGAGTATAAGTTATTAACCCATTCGCTGTAAGTGAGCATACTCCATTAGAAGCTGAACTAATGTCATATACCACCAAATCAACTCCCAAATCATTGACCAATATATTGACGGTCACGGCATTACCTTCTTCGACCTGGGCAGTATCATCTTCCAAGAGAGGCTTGACGATCACCTCGACAAGGGCATTATCACACTCTTCTACATCACAGGCCTCGTACTTAAACGTATCAACGCCTGTAAACCCTGCTTGAGGGGTGTACTGTATCTTTTGATCAAAGTCTCCGTCGACTTGCACTGCGCCATCGTTCGGGTCTGCCACGATCCCCACAGTTAAAGGATCATCATCTGGATCATTATCATTCTCAAGAATGTCTAGATAGGTCGGTACATACATGTCAACCTCGTATTGATCTGGATTTGCCAAAGGAGGTTGGTTTACATCTTCATTGAAAGTGGCTGAGCAAGTTATAGTCACATCTGCAGTGTCACACGCGATGACTTCATTCTCTACATCACATGCTTGATATTGGAACGCGTCGTCACAATCAAACTTCTGGGGATCAGGTGTGTAGAGAATCGTGAGAGATTCTACACCAGACTGGATTGAAATATCTCCTTTAGTTGGCTCATTAGGGATACTCTTGATAACAATATAACCGTAATCATTAGCAAGCACATCAATCGAAATAGGGTCCAAGTTTTCAACAGTAACAGAGTCTTCGACTGATAAAATTACGGTAACTTGGACATTCGCTGTATCACACACAACGATTGTACTCTCCTCTTTGTCACATGCAGTATACTAAAGTGTAAGATAAGAGGATAAGTGCTTGTTAGAAGAGAGTGGTATCAGTGTCCTATCTAATAAGGGAAAACATACTCACATCAAACGAATCATCTCCAACATAGTTGTCATCAGGAGTATAAATAACAGTCAACCCATCTTGTGAAATGGTAACTTCTCCATTTATTGGCTGGGTAGTTGTTTGAACTAGCAATTCCTTTCCGTGATCATTGTCAAGGATTGAGATATTAACGGGCGTCTCATGAGCAGTACCGGCAACATCATTTACCGCCAAAATAACATCAACTGTAACTTGTGCAGTATCACAAACCAACGGCGAATCTCGTATACAAGCTGTGTAGGTGAAGGTGTCTAGCCCAACGAAGTTATCTAAAGGAATGTAAGTTAGAGATTCGCCGCCTACATCGGGCTCAACCACTCCATTGCTCAATGTAGGTTGAGTGAAACTCGAGACAATAAGATCATCTCCATAGTCATTATCCAGCACATTAATGGTCACAGCTTGTTCTTGAGGAGTACCAGAAATGTCGTCAACTGCTAGTATGACCTCAACCGTAACTGTAGCCGTCGAACATACTTGAGATAATGATGGACAAGCCAAGTAAACAAATGTATCGGGGCCTACAAATGCATCATTCGGAGTGTACACAATAGTACCATCTTGTTGAGGTGCTGCGATGCCATTTACAGGAGGTGTAGGTATATCTTGTATGTAAAGATTCTCGCCAATATCATTATCAAGAACTGCAATAGTCACTGGACTATCGTAGGGCGTCTCAGCACTATCATCAATGGCAGTCAAGACAGAAACAGTGACTTGAGCCACATCACAGACGTCGGGTTGTGATGTCTCGCAAGCCTGGTATGTAAAGAAGTCATCACCTACAAATTCAGAGGATGGAGTGTAAACAACTGAACCATCTTCTTCAGTTGTCACATCTCCATTGACGGGTGAAACTGGTATTGAACTGACAACCAAGTCAACTCCATAGTCGTTGTTAGTTAAGGATATTGATATCGGAGTATCCACTGGGGTTGTTTCAGTGTCATCAACAGCTAATATAACATCAATAGAAACAGTTGCCGTGTCACAAATAGCACTTGATCCTCTCTCACATGCAGTATACTCAAATGAGTCCAACCCTACAAACTCATCGTTTGGCGTGTAAATGATAGTCTTCTTGTCAGTCTCGAGTGTTAAATTGCCATTAGATGGTAGAGTGAAGTTTGATACAATTAGATCTTGGCCATGATCATTGTCTACCACTAGAATCGTCAACAGAGTTCGATAAGGTGTGCCCGTTGTATCATCTACAGCAAGGATGACATCAACAGTCACCTCGGCAGTACGGCATACTTCAGTATCTCGTTCACAAGTTGTGTATTCAAATGTATCTAGGCCAACGAAGTCAGCAAATGGTGTATATAATACTGTTTGCTCGTCTGATTGGATTGATGCCACGCCATTGCTTGGTGATGTCACACTTTCCACAACTAAATCGGCACCCATATCATTATTCAACACCGAAATGATAACCGGGGTTTCATGAGGTGTTCCACTGTAGTCGTTCAAAGCTTGGATGGTAGGCGGAGTCACTTCAACAGTCACCAAGGCATGAACACAAACATCCAAACTATCACATGCTTCATAGTAGAAGGAGTCGGACCCAAAGAAGTTAGTATTTGGATAGTAAGTTACAGTACCCTGATCTTGCAAAGTTCCTCTACCTCCTAAAAAGACTTGACCATTGCTTGGTCCTTCAATGCCATCGCCAATACTTGATAAAGTCAGTGGATACTCCAGGCTGCTGCTGATGTCGTTAGCAAGTATGTCAATGATGACCGGTTGATTCATTGATGTCGTGGCAATGTCATCGTTGGCTTGAGGCTCGGGATTTACTACATCCACAACAACAGTTGCTGTATCACAGACTTCATCAGAACCATCACCTTGGCATATCGTATATGTAAAGGACTCCTGGCCAGTATAATCTTGAGGTGGGGTATATACCACCTTGCCTTGAGGATAGAGAACTCCGGCAGCATCAAATGCTACAGAACCCAAGGCAGGCTGCGTAACTTGAGTAATCTCGGCACTACCGTCATGTATATCATTAACAATAACATTGACAAGTAGCTCTTGATTTCTTGTAGTAGTATGTGGGTGATCATCAATCGCATCTATAATACCTTCATCACCACCACAGAGAACTTGGCTTGTAAGAGACTTGATAAGACCTTGAAGCTCGTCAAAGACATTGATATCAAAGACTCTTTCATTGTCATATGAAAGCTCTTTCATATAGCCAAGCTGATCTTCGTCATTACTTGTTGATATAAAAACTGGTAGAAGAAGGGTACCTTCATCACGAATCACGCTCGCTGCATTAATGGCTGCATTTTGAGCGTTCGACGTTGGGGAAGGAAGAGTCGGGATACCATCAGTCACCAATACAATAAAGTTCTTTGTCTCTTCATCACCAATACTATCAGGAGGGAAGGTAGCATGACATAAATGTATAGCCGCCTCATGATGTGTATACCCTCCCGTGTATACCATGTTATCCAATTTGTCCAAAGTGACATTCACATCACTTGTTAATGAACTCTCAATAACACCAGTATTAGCAAATCGAACCACACTAGTCTTCATACTCTGTTGAGTCGTCAGTTCGTCAAGTCTTGTTGTCATTATAGATGCAAAATTTACAATCTCGTTAAAGTTATTGCAGCATGTGTTTTCGTCAAATAGCCAATCGTTACCATCGGGTGTAGTATCTCGACATTGATAATTCTGTTGACAGCCATAACAATTTAATGGCTGTCCTCTGTTGCAAACTGAGCCCGACATGTCAAGAGCATAACATAGATTGAAGGATGTTAGGCATCCAGACGGTTCTTCTTCTTCAGGAGGAGGGTCAACTAGTAGCGGAGTGGTCGGAGAACTTGTTGGTTGAGATGTTTGAATCGGAGGAGGTGTCGGCCCTTTTGTTGGGGCTAGAGAAACTGTTGGCGATATTGGTTCGGGAGGAACGTAGACTAAGAAGAGAGGGGAGATGAGGGTGAGATCAGTCAACAACAAACCCATAAAACATAAAATACGAGCTGACAAACTCATACTCACTCGGGATAGTAGCCCGCGATGTCCCATCATACCAACATTTGGGACTACTACTAGCCACCGGTCGTTGATCTAAACTGTCAACATCACAATAATAATCACCCTTCTTAACACTCCACACAATACCAATATCAAAATCTAACAATCCATCACCATTATAATCTGTACATGATAATGTTATTGGTGCAAAGGGATAATAGAGAATGCCTGTTGATCCTAAGTCATAGCAATTATCGGAATCTTCTATATTATGTGATCCCTCGACATCATACACTTGTACACTTCCATAATTGCCGTAATTTAATCCAGTAGAATAACAACGTGTACCATCTAAGGCGCTTCCACCGTCTGTGGCAATATACATACCTATATCATATCGTATATTGGATACTTGAAAATTAACATTCATTTGTAGAGTTATGGTATCTTGATTATTCCCTCCGGAACAGGCACCGAATATAGTACCTAATTCATATTCAATACCTGATGGAGAATGATAACAGCTTATATCGTATTCATTATTACATGTATTATTTCCATTATTGAGAGTTGTACAATTGCAGGGTAGTAATGATGGTCCGTCGAGTATATCAAAGCTACTAACCTTTTCGAATTTAACATCTTGTGCTGTACACCCTAAGGATATACCAGAGGCTGACTCCATACACATTGATGTTGTGTCTATTAAGGTACGGTCGGTGTTTTTATTTGTTGTAGACGATGGTGTTTTGTCTTTGATAACGAGAGGAGAAGGGTCGACGTCAGTAGTCACTGATGAATGTAGGTCATCGGGGGGAGAGTCGTCTATCGTCGTCGTTGTTGTAGTAGAAGACCTTCTTAGACCATTCTTATCCGCCATAGTAGGATGTATCAGTAACATCGCTATTGTTAGGACTGATATACAGGCGAGGAGGGACCATTGTCTTTGTTGTTGAGCATTCGTCATGGTTATAGTCGATATCGATTAAAAATTATGTGATCAGTTTTTATTGCAATGCTTTATGCACATCAAATTGCCAGCCACCGTTCTTTTCAGCTACTTGAGGTCTGAAAGATGATATTGTGCTATAATAATATGAACGTTCATATGTCTACGGCTTTCAAGTGAAAGATGATATTATATCAAATAGCTTGACTAACACGATAAAAATGAGGCAGTAATCGATTAGGGCTGAGGTAATTTGGCTTCGAGGACATGGCTTGACATAAAAAAGTACATATAACGCGGATGCCTTAGAAGTTCATGGCCACCAATTTCACTGGATTTAGTTATTGTATTTGAGGTTTGATATTGATTGTTGAGTTGTTTGAGTTTAGTTATCAATAATATGCCACCCAAGAAGAGACCAATAGCCGTTCCATCTAATGGTGGTGTTGCCAAGCGAAAGCGTACTACAGCCACTGCTAGCGGCGCTACCAAACCAGCACCAAACACAAAGTCTAAAAAATCAACATCAGTATCAACGTCAATATCTAAAAATAACCCATTATATGATGAATTCATATCACTACTATCCAAACCACAATATAAAGGACGGGGTATTGCAAATTCATCATTAAAACCACACTTCGATACACGATATGCACAACTTGTACCAATTATTAATGAATTAACACGTGCATCTCGATTAACAATGTCCAAGGGCACATCATCAATCAATCCTGAAGAAACTGAAGTATACTTTTCATTACTAACAGCAGAAGAAGCAACAAAACTCCAAGGACTTGATGCACAATCCAAAATGGTATATCAAGTTGTAGAAACATCCGGTAATAAAGGTATATGGACAGTAGATATACGTGTACAAACTAACATTCAACAAACTGCCCTTACCAAAATATTTAAACAATTGGAAACAAGACGATTAATTAAACCAATCAAGGCCGTGACTGCCAAAACTAAAAAGTTATACATGTTATATGACCTCACGCCCGCTAAGGAAATTACCGGTGGGCCGTGGTATTCAGACTTTGAATTTGATCACGAGTTCATTGCCGAGTTACGTAACTTTATATTAATGTGTATTAAACGTATGAATGGGGGGTATGGTGTTGGTAATGGTGTTACGTTGAAACAGATTGTTAATAAAATGATACAGGCTAATGTTAGTCGAGTACAGGAAAGTCCGCGTCAGTATTGTTTTATCTTATGAATGCATGTGTGCAATATGCAGTCTCGTTGATTTGGCTACTTTATTTGACCATCATTTGCTTTCACTTGATTGCCTTTAAACCACATTTACTAACAAAATCATCATAAATCATGAAAACGTGTATCTTCCAGTTGAGCATGGAAGAAGTGCAACAACTATTGCAGACACTTGCATTAGATTATTTGGTTGAACAACGGGGTGTTACGGAGAATGGCGAAGCACTGTTTGTTGCTGCCAAACCGATAACTACTTGTGACTTTGGTTGGTGGGATGTACTTTCGCCTGACTTTCATTTTAGGGCAATGAGGTTTGAGGATGATGTATGTCTGAGTGCTCATGAGCCTCACCATCACTCATAGCTTCTTTTTTGTTCGATGATTGAATATAGGAGTGTGATGTATACCAAAGTCTAAACTAGTCAGCACTAAGTAAATCTCTAGTGTAAAGAAGGGTATCGCTATCGAGATTGCGTATAATAAACTTAAGTAACTGTCTATTGCACTACTTCCTCATCTCCTACTTGGTCATCTGCCTTTCTTCTCTGATTATACTTTTCAATCAGCCTATCTGCCCAATACCTAGCAATGAATAGTCTTATAACTCGACGATCAGATCTAAAGCTCGGTATGTTTGGTTCATCCTCTTCTTCTGCCCCGTCACTTCCATCTTTATCACTGTCACTACCACTACCTTCATTCTGATGAGATGTCTTTGGTGCACGGTTCAGCAAAGTAGGACCAGCCAAACTTACCATTCTTTGTAAGAATATATTTAATACATCTTCATTCACTATATCAGTTCCATCATCTTGTTGTGTTGTTATGTCTAAACAAAATCCAGGACCAACTTTCTTATATTTCAATTCCTTTTCAAATATTTCTTCAGAGTTATCATCCCCTGGACTATGCCTGGCGTCTATACCATATCCTGTAACTTTTGAGTTTACTACCTGTTCAGATACTGTGCAGAATACCACACCGTATGCTCCACAGATCTTGTACTTTGAGTTTAGTATTTCTATTAATTCAGATCTTGGTAGTTGAAATAATTGTCGTAGTTCTTTTGGTGATAGCTCGTTTGTACAGAAATTGTGTAGTATTGGTATAGCATCTCTTCTATCTACTTCTTTTATATTGCTGTTTGATGATGCATCGTTATTATCTTTTACTATATCCTCCAAGAACGATCGATATACCTTCATATCCTTCTTCATTTTAAATCTTAGTAGCAGTCTATCGCTCCATATCTGATCACGCATATCAGGTGGCCATGGTGATGCCTTTGCTGCATTGATTTCTTGTGTAGCCGTATCTGTTTCAAGATCTGACATTGCATTGATCATCTGCAATTGTAATAAAGGTGAGAGACATATTATTGCACCACACACACAAAAGACTGATACGAAGATATCTTTCTACTTACACCTTCAAGTCCACCGGGGTTGAAAAGATGGGTAAAACCACAGCATGCACATGATCCGCCTTGTACGTAATCGAACATACATTTATCGAGGACCCATTTATCTGTAAAACGAGGCATAGGTAGTGTATGTTGTTATTACGATAAACCAAATCAGCAAATCAAAACACTCTCATAAAAAAATCTCTATCTAACGATTCAGTAGAGTAGATCAATTCGCACCACCTCGGAGAAGTTCACCATCAATACAATATATAAAGTATCTCCTCCTTCTTTATCGCAGGCCAACTGTTGTACGTACCTACGTGATATATGTAGGGATGGATAAAGCACTTTGGATGGTGGCGGTCCTTTATGGTATCCTAATTATCTCGCATTCCCCCCGCCGATGTCATTTGTTTGGGATGTATTGTGGTTAGTGGTTTAAATAGCTGGGAGATATCAAGATATCATACCTATACTGAGATATCAGAACTTGTCACCAAGATTATAGATCATTATTGACATTAGTAACGGCGCTTGGTAACATTTACAAATCATTGGTAGTTATACCGTATACCTACTGAACTCTTGTGAACTATGGCTATGTCAAGGAGTGGTCAGCTCTCTGGGTACCCTAGAGGGGTACCAAAAGACACGGATGCTCCTCTGCTATATGAGGATGATAGTGGGGGCGAATATGATGCGCTTGGTGATGGAATAGTTGGATACTTTTGCAGGGAGTGTTGTTATGAGATCTTTGATTGTATTTGCAAGGATGATGAGAGTGCTGGAGAAGCAAGTAATACTGTAGTTGATGGTATTGAAGAAGACAATTCTACCTATACCAAACAGGATGTTATAAAATCTTATGAGCAAGAGCGGAGAACAATTGCAGCTAGGGAACAAGCCATCAAAAATATCTGCTCTGATTATGGTAGTAATACTTGCGACGTAGTTGACTACTGTACATGTGCTATATGCCATGATGTTATGAAAGATGCAACATCTTTGAATTGTGGACACACTTTCTGTGATGGTTGTATCCAACAATACCGTAGTCTTAGTTCAAATCTTTGCCCAAGTTGCAGAACTATAATAACTGGAACACATCCAAATTACGCTGTGAGGAATATCATTGAATCAATGAAAGGGATAAACAACAACAAAAACGCTGATGAAACATATCAACCCTGTTTTATGGGAATGTCGGATATTGTACTCGAAAAAATACTCCACTACGTATCCAATGAACCTTCAAAGTTATGCATGCTTGAAACTACATGTAAGAGGTTATGCAACATATTACGTGATGATATTTTCTGGGCTAGAAACACTTTTACATTTTCAAGTGTATACCGGTGGGTGCACTTGTTTGGAGATGATAATCGTAACCGCAAACGTGTGTTCCACTTGAATGGTCTTAAAGAATAGCACTGAACAGGATATGATACTTGATGTGTTAGGTGGGGCTGACGCATTCCGTGATGTTGTTGCTCATCTTGTGTCCTGTATGGTATATTGTGGCAGTGTACATCTTCGACTCAGGGGAGATGCTATCGGCTATCTTTCACAAATGATGCGAGGATACATTGTAAAGAAACTCGAAAGTGCTTTAGATATTGCTATTCACTGCGGTAGAACTGAAGTACAGAGAGAGGATGTGCACTTTGCATTCAAAACACAAGAACAGTTCTTGTTCGGCTGTACATCCAAACCATTCTCAAAGTGTAATGTGGGCTCGAAAGAGCACAACGTGACAGGTCATGCTTTTGGATGCTCATGTAACATTCCCTCTTCAAGTGGAGGTGTTTGGCGTTGGCCTGATGATGACTGTCTTGATGCACTGCCCAAAGAGACGGGCCGTAGAATTGTTCGTAGACTCGCCTATCAAGCTGGAATCTTGAGGATGACTAGCGATGCCTTCGTCCTCATTGAAGCTGAAATTCTGCATGCAATTGGTACATTAGTAGCTCATGCATACGAGTTGTCTTATAATGAGGCGAATGACGCAGAATACCTTGGTGAAGATAAAGAGCTTGTTTATGATGAACCAAGAGATGGAATTGATATGTATGTTGTGCCACCACCTCCCATGCATATAGAAGGCAATGAAAGTGATTACGAGTTGGACATAAGGGATGTCTATCGTACCCCTACTGAACGTATTTATACTATTGTTCCGGGTAAGATCAGAGCTGCGGCCGAGGAGAGGGGCATCAATGTCTTTACAGTCTACGGAAATACATGGGAAACTAGTTCTGAATTCACTGAAGAGGAGGAGAGAGATATTGAAAAGAGTTATTATTACCAACCATTTGACGTGAACGATGAAGAGACGAGTGAAGAAATCGATGCAGAGGATAATACCGACGATATGAGTGAAGACTCAAGAAGTTTGACAAGTGATGAGAATGATCATATTCTAAATCGTTCAGATTATGTTGACTGGGATTAGAGGTTAAAGTTAGGACTCTCATTATGACTATAGCACATTGATGGTGTATATTCTTAGTTTATATGCACCCTTTAGTTTATATGCACTAGTAATCCCTTCACAAAGAAATCACCACAACTCAACTGACGTAACATCCAGCTCGTTCACCAGTTTACAACCGTCTCTGGACAGTTGCGGAGCAACAACCAAAGAGCTTCAGTGTATTCAACACTTTCAGGATCGATTCTTCTTTTATAAAACCCAATCCTTGGCGGATCACAAAGCAATTGTATTGGAAGCTTACCATCATCATTTCTTTCCAAAACGGTTATTGTATGTTTTTGTTTCCCCAACAACACTTTCACTACATCACATTTACCAAATGGCAAGCATAATGCAGCGGTGTGTTGCCCCATTTATCCTTCTTTTGCATGATGTTGGGACGTCGTTCTTCTCCAAATGAGGTAGCAAAGTAGTCGACCAAGTACTCTACGATATCGGCTGAACCACGCCCACATGCCACATGTAAAGGAAGAGTATCATTGTTATCAGCAATGAATAGGGAATCAGGATTGGCTTCAAGCAACAGTTTGATTGATCCCAATGAGGCATGATTGTCGTATAAAGCACGGTGGAGAGGAACTTGACCGTCACTATCTCGTACTGTCAATGTTGAGCTCAACAGGAACCTCACAAAGTATGACCATTGAACTTCTAAGAAAGCTTTTACATCGGGATTCCCCCCTTCCATTTGAACTGTCCTAAAGAAGAGCTTTCCATCACTATTATGTGTATCCAATGTAGATGGGTCGGCATCAAAAAGGTACTTTACTGTAAGATGACGATTCCCATACGCAGCAAGGTGTACTGGCAGGTGGCCATTTACTGATATCCTAGTAGACTCTTTATATCCATCAACAAGAATCTTACAAAACTGTGGAGACTTCCCATTTCGTGCAGCTAAATGCAGAGGAAGCGCTCCACTTTGATTTGCAATCTTTAACAAAGCAGGTTCCTTCGTGACCATGATTGCTGCTATTTCTGTGGCATCACTCTCAGATATGGAAGTGCCATTATCAGAGTATGAATGGTTGATAATCAGGTCATGAATAGGCGTGTTTCCCCCACCATCTTGCTGCCTTATTAGTTCAGGACAAGCATCGGTAATTGACTTGATCGTTCTTGGATCAACCATATAACTAGAACAGGCAATGTGTAAAGAAGAGTCCCCTCCTTCTGCTCCTTGCTGAATAGAGTCGAGGTTGGTCTCTATAAGAAAATGGGCAACTTCAAATGAATTGTCAATAGAGGGATTCATGAGAAGGATATCGAGAGGAGCATGCAATGTGGAGTAATACCAAGCATTCTCTGACCCAAGCAAAGCGTTGGGATAAAGTTCGACCATCCTTTTGACCGTTTCAAGGTCAACATTTTCCTCACGTGACAAGTAGTAATGCAAAGGTATCCCCGAAATATTATCATCACCATATTGACTTGATATTCTTGGATGATCAATACGCACTCCCCCATCAATCACAGAAACGTGGCTCAATGCCGCCGGGTGTCTCTTTATCAATAACTGAACGATCGAGTTGGGACATGATTTGCTTTTACATGCAAAGTGAAGTGGATAGGCTATTGATGGATCATTGCTATAACGAGTGTCAATTGCTCTACTTGCTCCATTAGTATCATATTCTTTGAGTAAATACTCAACTACCTCCAATGTCACATTCTCATTTGAACATAACATCTGTAATAGATTGAAGTGTTCTTGAACGTGATTGTAGAATTCGTGTGGTATTTTGTTGATTCGTTCCCTTAGTCCATCAATTGACACTGGTTTAGTTGTACAATAAGTTCTAAACTCACGGAAGATTCCCCTTGAAAGTAAAATATCAATTGGTTTTAACCTTGTGTAATCTTCACATGCGGTCATTGATTCTGGGTATGAATTGACCAACATTATGACAGTTTTCATGTCAATATCATTTGATGGACGTGATAGGTAATAGTGCAAGGGAAGACCTGATACTCCATAACTATCTTCATAACCATAAACATCCTCTGTATCCACTCCCTCACCATTAAGAACGGAAAACTGGCGTAATGCCGCTGGATGCTTTTTCCATTAAAAATGCGATCACATCATGTGTACAATATCTGCTCTCGCAAGCATGATGAAGAGGGTATGAAGTTTCATCACTACATTTGGAACTGATAGCCTCCGGGTGATATTCAAGTAGACATTTAATAACCTCCACTGATATATTCTTACATTCACACAACATAATATTTGTACATTGAATAACGACATCTTCGATAACATTTGTTGGGATTAGATCGAGTTGCTCACGTAGTCCATCTACAGTAAATTCCTTACTATTGCCATAATATTCAAGCTTTTCTACAAGCTCCCACGGATCAGTTGGTGGTGAATTGTCGTCGTCCATATTGTATGTATTGTTTGGATTAAATTGTTAAAGGTTACAAAGTGTACAAATGATCAGTGTCAGTATGCAATACTGAAAGGATAAAGAATACAGAGAAGTAGTCTCCTTATTTATCAGTACATGAACATGCCTGCTCTCTAGATTCTCGCAGTTATCAGCCCGTGTAGGTTGTATCAGAGTTAAATGAGGACCGGGTTGTGCTTTTAAATCCCGTATTTCCCTCTATAGAGCTCGGATATTCTCTTAAATACGATTATTAGGCCCACAATGTACCCAATAAAATGAATTGTTGTTGTACCATACCTATGTCAAGTGATAGAAACAGTTGAATTAGAAAGGTGGCTGACACATCGAATTCTGTGCTATAATTATATGGTCGGTTGTTGACTTTTCTGTATATCATAGGTAGAAAGAGTTATTATCTATTGGATTACATTTCAATACGGCGGTACCATTATATAAATAGTATCAAATATGGCATCACTAGAATTGGAGGCACGGCTTGACAGCTTACTTTCTACTGGCCAAGCAGAGACGGCAAATGTTGATCTCTTTGCACCTATACAAATATCTAAAAGAAGAGAGTGTCCAATATGTATGATTCCTCTTCCTATAAAAGACAGTGAAATCATGTTTATGTCATGTTGTGGAAAGAATATATGTATGGGATGTATCTGTAAAAGAGTATTTACCGAGATAAAGAAAGATGGATTGTCTAAGTCTACGCAGGATAGATGTGCTTTCTGCTGTCAGCCATCGATCAATTCAATCAAAGAGATCAAGAAATTAATGAAAAAGAATGATCCTCAAGCATTTATACAAATGGCCATGAAGTATAAATCAGGTATTGGGTTGTTTCAAAGTGATACAAAAGCACTTGAACATTACATCCGTGCAGCTGAGCTAGGTCATGATGATGCATATGCGCTCATTGGCGATTCTTATCTTAACGGTTTAGCCGTGGAAGAGAATATGACTAAAGCCTTCGAATTTTATGAAATTGCTGCAAAGAAAGGATCAGTATATGCCCAAAAGAGACTTGCCTACGTACATGGGAGAAACGGGAACATTCCAACGAGTATTCAGCATTACAGGGTAGCTGCAAGCGCAGGTGATAAAGTATCATTGGATCATGTGATGAAATGCTACAAAAAAGAATTACTATCAAAAGAGGACCTGACTAAAACTCTTCGTTCATTCCAGGAATCAAATGATCTAATGGAGAGCGAGGATCGGGATAATGCTCGTGCTGTTGGGGCATCCATGCTACAAAAAGGGGTCAAACTAGACAGATAGAAATTTATGATACATGGATGGGAATATCAGATATTGTAACTACTAGGGCTGGAGATCAAGATTCGATGGACAAGCTGATGATTGCCTACAAAGATAAATTACTACCAAAAGATGATCTCACACAAGTTCTTCGTGCTTTCCAGACCGCAAAGAATGCAATAACGAGTAAGGATAGAGATTTAGCCCGTGCTATCTTTGGTCGATATAATCGCGATAGGTCAAACATACCAGAGATACACATAAATCTAAGGTACCGCACATCTGATGAGAATGAAGAATAATAAGCCGCTCCTCTATGGTGGGTATGGTGGGCCTTCAGTTAGGAATCTCTATTGATACAACCAGCATAGAAGTTTAACAATAAGATTATTTCAATATCTACATACTTGAACCATAATCTCAGGTATCTATGCCTACCTTCGTAAAAGATTAAAACCCAAAGCACTCTAGTGAGCAACTTCCTGGTCTTGTCCTTTACCTCGTCATCTTCTACACTCTATTTCTTTGTACACACATATCATAACCACCCCCCAAAAGAGCATTCACAAAACTTGTCTCTTTCCCATACCTCACAATCTCAACCTTCAAAATCTCATCTCTCTCTTAGATGTCAAATACCAACCTTGCAGGATCGGTAATCTTATCAGCCACACTCTTCAAAAAGGTTACACCCTCCCGTCCATCAATCAAACGATGATCATACGTTAATGCCAAATACATCATGGGACGTGCCACAACATTCCCCTTCTCATCAACAACGGCTCTCATCTTGGTAGCATGCATACCCAATATAGCACTCTGTGGTTGATTAATAATGGGCGTACCCATTAATGAACCAAACGTACCACCGTTGGAAATGGTAAATGTTCCACCAGCCATATCATCCAATGCCAATGTACCGTCTTTAGCCTTCTGTCCAAATAATGCAATGGTACGTTCAACATCAGCAAATGTCATAAATTCAGTATTCCTCAATACAGGCACAACTAATCCATTAGGACTCGCCACCGCAACGGAAATATCGGAATAATCACGATAAACAATCTCCTTCGTTTCATCATCAATATATGCATTAATGGCCGGTACTTCCTGTAATGCCGACGTGCAGGCTTTCACGAATACTGACATGAAACCTAATTTCACACCGTGTTTCTTTTGAAAGTCATCTTTGTGTCGGTGACGCATTTCCATAAAGTTACCCATATCTACTTCCTGGAAGGTTGTTAACATTGCTGCTGTGTTTTGTGACTCCTTGAGTCTCGATGCCACACGTTGACTGTATAATAATAAATAGTAATTCCAATCCAAAGTAGGTCGAGAAACACAAAAAGATACACAAGATATGAGTCAATTTATATTTGAATTGCAAATCTCAACGTCCAACCACAAACAAAACCAACCCAATCCTTAATAACACTAACTAAATATCTTTTAACATTCCAAACAATACAAGAATTCACACTATAACATAGTAAATGTACATAAAAAACTTACCGCATACGTGACATTTTAGAACGTCTCTCGGGACGATTGCCTAATGATGTTGTTACACTTTCCATAACTGGCATCTTCGGTGGTGAAGGTGGCGGAGGAGTAGAAGCAGCCTTCTTCTCAGCAGGCGGTGGTGGAGTGGGTGCAGCAGCAACAGGGGCAGCAACAGGTTCAGCAGCTGCTGTCTCAACAGTTGGCGTTGAAGCAGCCTCACTACTACCATCACTACCAGCAGGTGCCTCAACATCAGTATCCATTTTATACAATGGACTACCCACCTCAACAATATCATCAACTTCACCTAAAATTTCTAATACTTTACCAGATTCGGAGGCACGGACATCAATTGATACTTTATCTGTTTCGAGTACTAATACTACATCTTCTTCATTAACATAATCACCGGGTGCTACTGGTATATCGACGATGGTACCCTCGGTAATTGAGTCACCCATTGTTGGTACCTCAATTGTCTTTACTGGCATTTGTAGTGGTTTAGTTAATAGTGATGAGGTACTATATTGATGATGAAATGATGTTTGTTTGGTGCATGATTGTATGTTGTTGTTATTGCAATGTAAAGATGTTGTTGATCTTATTAGATTTGATGTTATGGTACGCCGTGTGGCGTTGCGTATTGCAGACGACAACATGGTTATTCTCTTCTTCTATCTGATATATCTGTACAGTCTAAGTTGATGGGAGAGGTATTTGATTGGCTACAGATAGGAGAGGCCCATCTCTTCCTGAAATGAAGTCTAAAAATATCCGCGTCGATATCCGACACATGTCTTTTTGAGACGCTCATATCTTACAAAACTCAGGAGCTACTCTCATTTATTCCTCTTTTAGATTCACTCCCCTATTGTTTAACAATAAGTTGACTACTTTAACATCTCTATTAGACTTTTAAAGGACACATCTAAACTAAAGCCGCATATGTTGCAGCTGTCTCCAAACAACACAGACTTCAACTAACATTCCTTCCCGATGCACTAGCACTACTTTCCACACTATTCAGTCGGACCAAATGTCTAACAGACATCTTATTAACTCCCTTGGCAACATATGTCGATCTCCGTCGATTATGATTCACATCCCCTTCTGTTACACTCTTGGGTGATAAGAACAAATATTCACTCTTTAATTCATCATATACCTCGTCAATTGTCGGTCTATTCTTGGGGTTTTGACTCCACCCTGCCGATATTAATGCCTTGATTTTCTTATTAAATACCTTCTTGATGGGTGGGCGTTCCCCGTCGATAAAGATTTCATTCTTAAGTTTGGTATAGGTAAAGTCTTTAAGAGGCTTTTCCAATGTCATAATCTCCCATAGGAGCATACTGAACGAGTAAACATCAGCAGATAGATTGTAGGGTTGGTACATGCCACATTCTGGGGCCATATATCTCGGTGTACCTGCCATTGATAGTCTCCAATTCCCCTTACTGTCCTTGTCCTTCTGATGAAGTTCCTTAACTAAACCCAGATCAAACAATTTGATGTCTCCGCGAACTGCAATAGATAGAGATACATCTAATATGAGCAAAAACAGGTACAAAGCATATACAAACCATAAACAACAACAAATAAGCTTACCATCAAATCCTAGATTCTCCGGCTTTAAATCTCGATATATGATATTCTTGCCATGCAAAAACTTTAATGCAGCACTAATATCAAAAGCCACCTTCAACCGTACAGCTAAATTCTTATTCCGTTCTTCAACCTCCTTCTTACTTTTTAATATACCAAACACCTTACGTTTTAATGTTACCAAATGTCCACCCTTCCATACCTTGTAAATTTCATCACTTAATGTATTAAATAATCGATCAAGTATTAAGAAATATCCATGTGATCGGTTAATTGTTGTTAATGATTTGACACCACCCTCGGGTAGGCCACGTACTTTAATAATATTTGGATGTGCCAATGATGCTAAGAACATACCTTCCACGACCAAGTCGGCTGTACCCACTGCATACTTTTGGGGTGATGAACGTATTTCCTCTTTTAGATATTTGATAGCATAGCGATATGTCCCGGCGGCTCCCTGCATGTCACCCTCACGTGATGATACACGTTGATGATGCATTGTTAATAATTCACGTGGATTTTGTACTATTATTGAATTTCCCTTGTCGGAGGATGCTTCACTGCCGGATATACGAACCTTCTTTGTATTAGAGGTAATATCTGTTTTGCGATTGGATTCGGAATCCTTCTCATCATCATCTGAGGATTTACCATCCCAACTCTTCTCATCTTCGTCTGTGGCTGTAATCTTTGTAATCTCGCTACAATAATTTGACATATATACGGTTAAAAGACGTAGATAGATTGTGTGAGATATTGCAATATAAGTAAACCCCCAAAACAATTTCCCAAGATATGTAACACAAGATGTGCACACAAGAAACTTACTGAACATTACTAAAACTACCCTTACCCAAGAAAGTACCAATTTCTAATTCATTAAATTTAATTAATGCAATATTATCCAATTTTGCTTTACTCAATACATTGGATTGTTCCGATGCCCTTCGGTATGCCTTTGCAGCAATTTCAGCTACCTTTCGATGTAATCGTAAACTAACATCAATCTCGGCATCCTCTCCACCGCCGCCACTGTTATTGCTTTTATTATTGTTATCATCCTCTTTATATTCATCTTCTTTAATATTTAAAGGTTCATGACGTGTAGTGGCTGTTTCATCTATAACCTCATCTTCTTTAATAGTTTTTAATATTTTTAATATATTTGCATTGTGATGTGTTTCACTTGTGGAATCTGCTTCATCATTGTGTGGTGCCATTGTTTTGTTGTGTTTATATGGAGGTGAGATATGAGTTATTGAATTATTGTATGATGCAAGAGCTCTTAGGTTTATTCTATATCGCTTGACCACCGCTGCTATCTCTGTATGCCGTATGCAGCTTCAATATTAGGTCAAGACGGGGTAAAGCGGTTTTTACTTTATTCCCAACTTGAAGCGGTATAAGAAGACAAATGGGAGACAGCGCCATGAGAGGAGTACGTTTGAAGTCATAAACGACAATACAAACTACCAACACAAGCCGTTCATACACTCCAAGTTTGCACTTAGTCATATTACCATAAACAACTCTCGTATCACAATTTGCAACCTATTATATCTCTCATCCAACTCTCGATAAAAGACCTTGTAACATGAAACTATTAGCTGCTTCTTCCTTCTTCGTCCTTACTTCATCTATTTGCACATCAGCTAGTGATGAGTATACATCATCAAGGCCTCGACATCGTCGTGCCAAGGGTAGCAAAGCCAAGAGCGACAAGGAACACCCGCAATGTGAAACGATTATACTCAACTCTGCTGCCTATTTCAATGGATGCGGTAATGAAGATATGGATGATAACATCAAAAATGCAATTGGGAGCACCAAATGGCGGGGTATATATGGCCCTCGTATTACTGATGAATACTTTACATCACCAATTGGCATTCAGTTCTGGAGTGAACAATCGGCATTCAATAATGATTATCCTGGTCCAGAAGTAGCATATCCTAATCCCCAAGAAGGGTTTCCAGGAAGATATAAACTATCGTCTGGCTTCCTCTTGGATCCCACTGGTGATATTGATGCTAATATTACACTCTACAGGTCTAGTATTTACTACCAAGAGTATTACTTTGAAAATGATAAGAATGCCGACAAGTACTCTAGTATAATGAAGTCACCTATCACCGGAAAGTCCGCGTTAGTATTGTTTTATCATGTGATTTCATGCCTTCAATGTACAGTCTTGGTGATTTGACTACTTCATTCGACCTTTGTTTGCCTTTATTGATTGCCCTTGCATATCATATGTACTAACATATATAATAATCTCCTCTCTTTCATCATCATAAACTGTGATAACGCGCATCTTCCAGGTGGCACTGGACGATATGCTTGTGCAAATGGAGAACTATCTTTTTCAAACCCGGAGGTCTTTGGGCCAAATGGCAATGAACCAAAGGATCGTTGCTCAGTTGTGGAGTACAAACTCCGCGTCTGTAATACTTGCCCAGATCCAAATGATTGGCATGATGATGATATGTAATAAACAAGGAGCTAGATATATTATTGACAAAGATATTAAAGACTTTTGGTGATAGCTTGATGAAGATGATTGTAATTGTAGAAGTATGAAGCCGTGATTATGAGAAGTGTGTAGAAGATAATTAGTAGAAGAAGTTTGCTGTATATACCAACCACTGGCATGATTTGATCAATATCTCCTCTGAACGATACACGCAACTTCTTCACTTGCTTGTCAAAGGCCGACATCCTTTCCAGTCTTCAGGACAAGTGTAGTTCCGATCTTTCATATAAGACAACAAGGCCCGAGATGGTCCATCTCCAGAGTTCTCAACCATTAATCTGTCAGCCTCTTCTAGAGCTTCTCGTGCCTGTTGCCAGTGTCCACCCAAGTAATTGTTGAGTCCCTTCTCAAATGTCTTTAGAAACTGAGGTGTAGCTAATCGTCGTAACTGGATAAGGTCAGGATCTGTCATCCATGTTGATGTATCGTAGTTTTCAGCTTGCTGTGTAAGGATTTCTTCCAAACTCAAATTGCTAAACTTTGGAGCACGTAACTGGGAAAAGACTTGATTTTGAAAGGTATCATACGTGAAGATTGGCATTGGAATATTCGATCCCTTGACTGTAACAACATCAATCTTTCGACATTGATTCTGAGCCTCTTCCTGCAAGTGTTGTATAGTATGTATGAGAAGGTATGAGAGCATAAGATGTGAGCATGTTATGATGTGAGAAGATGTGGCAGCACATAAGCTACTCTCTACTTACAGACATTAGCTTATAAAAGCTTCGCGTGATGAGTATGGAAACACCAAATTGTCTTGATGCAGCTTCCATTCGAGCCGCCATGTTAACATGAGGAGATAGGTATGTCGCGTCTACCTTTTGTAGAGATCCGACAGCTCCTTCAATCGCCCAACCAGCGTGTAAACCGAAGCCCATTCGTAGCTTGAAATCATTCTTGTCTATTGAAAGTCGTTTATCATTACGATATGCCAAGAGCTGAATATCTCGATTCACTTCAATAATCACTTTTAAAAATCCAACGAGAGCCTTATCCGATAGACTGTCTAATCCTGGTATTCGTCGAAGGTCAATTGCTCCGCGTTTTACTGGTCCGAGTCGTGAACTTGCCGATGCCGTTGTTGGTCGCTGAGGCGTGCCTCCTTCGTGGTCACTACTCGCTGCGCTGCCGGTACTACCTCTCCGTCCGATACTCCTTTCACTGGTTCGTCTACCAACACCACGGTATTCGGCAAGTGCATTCTCATCACCGATTCGCCATACCATGAGAAAGGCATTGCCAAGATTCTTGTTACAGGTTCCTCCCCAACGAGTAACCTCATCATGTACAATTCGAGCAACACTATTGACAAATGTCATGATTTCATCTTCCAACTTTTCAGTACACAAATCAAATGAGAGTATGTCACAGAAACCAAATAGGGCATAGACACGTCTACCAGGTATCATTGGATTGAGAGATGCACTTCCACCACCTTCCACTGCCATGTTGGACGAAATGATTTCTGCTCCGGCCACTCCAAACCCAACACGAAGTAACGCTGTAATCTTCTCAATGGCCAGTTGTACAACATGGGTTTCGTAATCACCCGTTTGTGGCATGGACTTGAAGTCAAAGTCTTCTAATGGATCTTCGGCAACCATGTTAACAATAGCCATCATGTTTTCAATGGGTGCGAGGACTAATCGTTGAGCATCACCAGTAAATTGAGTAGATAATGTCACAAGCATGAAGATGACAAAGATCATCAACCAAATAGAGGCCAGAGATTGCTGTTCCATGTATGGAGTCAAGTTAAATGTAGCCAAGACAGAATAGTTGATTCCATCCACGGTTAATGGGTCTGTCGATATCGTCCGTAACGCTTCATCTCTAATTCCTGATATCACTTTGTCAAGTGAAAAGTTAATTGGTGCAACAATCCCTTCACATCGTGGTGGTGACACATCAAGAGCAACTAGAAATGGTTGATCAAAGCTCAAATCTTTACCAAGCTGATCCATGAATGATATAAAGTTAATAACCGAACTTCCGAGAAAGTTGCAATTCCATCCAGCCTGGGCGTTAAGTTTATGGAGGAACAGAGTCGCATCTCTTTCATCATCAACGGGAGATGAATATGTCAGTAATGGAACTACACAGAGCATCAACAGTACCACAATAATGACTCGACGTGTAATGATATCTGATAATTCAGCACCAACTTTACTCTGTTTCTGTGAGTTTGACTTTTCCAAGTATTCTTGAATCTCATCATGATCCAAATGTCCAGACTCTACGAGCTTTCGAAGGTCGTTGAGTTTCTGTTGTTCTCTCTTTCTTTGAGATGTAACCTTGTACAACTTTACTAAACGAACAAGACGAGCCATTCGTATAACACGGCTACTCTTTGCACCAATCTTTCCAGCCTTTCCTGCTTTGGTGCCTAGTGGGGTGACAATTGATGGGTAGTAGTGTTAGCTGACATTGTGTGTAGACAGTGAATATACAGACACAGATATCGCTTACCAAAACTATCCATGAAGTCATCTTCAAGTCCAATACCAGAAGCAAGCCAGGGAACATCAGGCACCATGGATAGCACGGCAAGCAAATCTAACCAAAAGAAGAAACTAAATGCATACCCCTTAACTTTGAACAAACCTTTCGAGTAATCACTTTTTGCCCAACAATGGAGTACCATTTCCAATGCAAAAAGGATGAATGATAGACTAACGAAGAATGCAAATCCAGCATCTGCTGATGGAGGGAAGAGTAATATCCGTACATCATCACCAAAGAGTACAAATATTGTCACTGCCATCATGAAATCATCATACTTTGTGTAGTGTATGTGTTGGAGAGAGATTTTGAGGTTGTGGTTTGTCACTTAAACTTCAAATATACCTACACGTAAACTCAACACTCACCGATATCTTTATCTGAGCATGATCAAGTATCCATTTCGTCTTTTGCTTAGCACGCTGGAAGAGTAATGATGCCTTTTGTTTTGTACTTGATTTGGAACCCAAGGCATCGTCTTTTGCAATGAGCTCTTCCAATGTTCGTCTTCGACCACCACTCTTTGCGAGTAATTCCTCATTTGACAACAAACCAGGATCACCCGCAGTTATTGTACGAGAAGGCCTTATTGTGGCCATGTTTATATGGCTTCTTATCTGCTTATCGTCATTTCGATTATCTTTTATTGATCTTTGCCCAAGAGCTCGTAGAAAATGAATCCCAAATAAAAATTTTGCCCGCCTCGTGATAAAAAAAGTAGTATGACCGGCGGCACGAGAAAGTATATTGCCACTTGATATTGGACTCTTAGAGCCATGCAGATGTATCTAACACTTGGTATGAGACTCTTGATCCTCTCTATACCACAAGTTGATATCTAACACTTGGTGTGGGGCTGTTGAGATCCGTATAATCGTTCTATACCGTCAGGTCCTACAATGTAGTTCTCTTTACCGCCTTGGTAATATCTAACTGAAAAGGCATCGGTTGAGTATGTACTGCCTTTAACACCGACAAAGATATCAGCCTGAACAAGCAAAAAGAAGTTGATAACCGATCCTACAAGTTCCAATACACCGAGAGACTCGGGTGTGTCAAATGCCGATGTGTTTTGTTCATGCTTGCCATTGTGAAGTCTTGGGAATTGTATTCTAGAAGCAGCGTCTGTTCCCGATTCAAACATTGGTATACCTCTATTGTTTTCATGACCAAATACGCCGTGCATACGAGCATTCCATAGAGTTTTGTTATTCTCAATTGGTATAGGATTACTAGCCAAAATTCCGGTTGGTATCTTATCAACCTGGTCTTTGCTAACTGCTAGAAACATTAAATCAAATCTATACTCACTATTGATACTACTATTTGTTTCGATAAGTGGTGGATATGTTCGTATCATTTCAAATACTTTGGTAAGGTTGGTTTCAATGTACTTTGCACATGCATGTGTCATCATCTCTTGTTCAATTCGTGGATGTAATGCTAATAATCTTGCCTTTGGTTTGTCTATTGTTGCTGCTGTATCATTTCTTTGAATTGCATTCTGCATAACACCATCAATAGCCAAACTAAGGTACTTACTTGGACGTAACAATTCATATATAGCCTTTTCAACATGTACATGATCAGGATATACTTGTCTTATTTGGTTATTGCCAACCCCAATTGATTGTGTTGTACCTCGACGACTCCTTTGTAATCCAATGTAATCATTCCATAATCGTCCATTACCTTGCAATCCACCGTGTGGTACTAGATGCGTATATCTATACACCTTGTTTGTTGTTGTACTTGTAGAGTTGTTTGTTGTAAATGTAGAGTTGTAATCCTCCTCTCGAGAAGCTTCTGCTTCTTGTTGAATTGTCTCTGGTTTGTTATCCCAAGATGGTGCTAATGTACGTCGACAATGTGAAAAAAAGTGACCTTGACCAATCAATTCCCATCCATTCACTTTTCTTATATTGGTACTTGGATGACGTATTAATGATTCATCTACTCCAGAAAACAAAGATGACGTTGCATTCCAACAAGGTATTACTTCCTCTTGAGTTTCATTATTATTTGCAGATGATACTAGTACCACTCCTTCTAATATGTTAGGATTATAATCAACCAATAAAGGTAATCCCAACTCACTAGCTCTCATATTCCAATAGTTTACATCGAATAGTAATTCATGATGTATCGAATATGGTTTGTTATATGCATCTAACCAACGCAACGAGGGTAGTAATACTTGTGTTATGTTATTCTTCACAGCAAAGGACATGAAACCTACGAACCTCATGTGCTGATTTCGAAATCCACCCATGAGGTATGGATCATAGTGCACTAGTGTTGTTACCGCTTTGGGTATAGTTGTGGGGTAATTGTGTGGTGTATTTTGTGGTACGTCCAAAATTTGATTCTCACTTGTATATAATGATAAATGTTGAAAGTTGCCAACTGTTGAGAAGAAGAATACAATTATGGCAGGGACAACTAGCCGTATAGTATTGATACGTCTTCTCTTCATCTTTCACACAAAAGGGAGCACAAGTAGTAACTGAGTAAAAAAGGGTGAATTATTTCAATTTCCTGGAAAATTTGGCGAGTAAACGAAGATCTGCATAGACGGCTTATCAGATGAACTATTGTTTGATATAGATATCTACCCTCTAGAGCTTCGTATCCTAACCAAGTAAGTAGATGTATATACATTAGCTATTCTGTGTGTTCATGTGCCGATTTTGACTGCCGGGAGAGGATGAGGGAATATTTAGAGAAAGTGAATATATCATAAGTTTTTTTTTTTTTTAATCGGTGCACATGATTTGGTTAGATTATATTTTATAATGTATTAGGAAGCTCTATGTATGATATTTTGGTTTGAATCGGATGTGGAACTCAATAGTTGAACATCTATTAGTATGAATTACGTGTATACCTGCAGGTGGTATATGGTGTGGGTTCATAAAATCGCACGATCATCTCCTATATTGCAATATGTAATACTCACCCATTCTCGTATCTCTCTTCTTATTCTTATTGCAATACAGCGATACTACCATGGCTACTCATACATGTATGAAACTCAACATGATGAACCTATCAGGAGATTCATCTTCATTTGAGCAGTACTTGAAAAGTTTCTCGACTAATAATGAAAGTCTAACAAAGATCTCTATTGCTGGACCTGAGTATGATGCAATGGGCTGCATGGGTGGTGATGAAGACGAAAACGAATATGACGAGCCAGAACGTGTACCTGAACATCGTGTAAAAACAATCTTTGGAGAGATTTCAGCATTACCCGCTCTTCGTGAGATTGTAATTGATCCGGGATATTATAGTGGAGAAGGCGGGATGTTGGATACGTCCCGAGTTTGCTGGCTTTTATCATCAAAGAAATGTAAGGTTGAGACATTGAGAATTAAAGACCTTGATGTTCACTCAGATTCGGATGTGGAAGAGCTTGCCCTTACATTGAAAGGTTGTCCATCTATCAAGGCATTATGTATTGAACAGATCCTTGTAGGTTATCGTGATGTAAAGACACTGCTTCCACTCATGGAAGTTATTGCACAGCTACCAAACCTCACTAAACTTCGTCTCGCGATTGATGCATTCGGGAATACTGAAGCAAGTGTACGTTATGCTTCAGAATCGTTGCCTGTTTTGAAGACGGGGCGTGGTCTTGGAAATGTGCAGCTTGGGATGCCGACGAATGAATTGTCTGTTTTTGTCGTCGGCCCAGAGCACCCTATTTTGAGTAATTGCAATGATCTTTCTGCCTGCATTTGAGGTGGATTAGATGAAATTAAGATGAGATGGGAAATTGATTTGCATACGAATGAGACAGAGAGGTTGTTTTGGTTATGGAAGAGGAGATTACAGTTTGCATAGATCATATAATCAGGCTTTATTTAGTATCGAACTTGATAATCAACGGCCAGTACCTCCTTCTGCATAATAGTAATATGTCTAAGCCTCCGATCCTTGACTATTCTCATTCATCGGTGAATATATACCTGCATATATAATAGCTATTATCATGCTGATGACATAAGCCAAGGGACAAAGCTTCCCCTGTTCTGGACCATTCTTTCCTCCGTGATACTTTTCATACCCTTTATTTGAATTGGGGACCACATTAATTAATGCACAAGACATGGGTATTCCACTAGTGCTACGGCCTAATAAGTGACCCATCCAGATCTGTTTTAGTGGTTTAGAGTTACAGAGGTATAGGTGAGATAAGCACTAGAAAGATAAATAACAACATCTTCAATTGGTAGAATAGACTTACATTCCAGCCGAAGTGCCACCCTATACTCAAATATATATGCCCTTGGGCTACTAGAACATTAAGAGTTGCCGCGATACCGCCAAGGAACAAGTTGAGAAGAGACTCCCTGCTCGATCCAGGCGAACCATAATGCAATAAAGCAAACAAAGTAGATTGCAGTATTATTGCCCCGATTAATGATGCATTAAGAGCCGAGTCGTAGTCCTCGTATATACCCCAATCTTTAAGACCAGTCACCAAGCCAGCATATGCCAACACAAACATCCACCCCCTAAGCATAACTTCTTCATTTATACTAACTCCGATATGAAATAGTACATCCCAGATTATATTGATTGCAAACTTCTCGTCAGGCACCGCTGTTTCCATATAGCCTACTATTTTGATCCAGCCCATTCTAAGTTCAATGAGAAAGATAAAGATAACAAGAAATGAACCAATGGTAAAACCACAACAAAGTTCAAATAGAATCGTTTCCGATGCATATAGTTGATGTATAGGCTCTAATTCATTGTCTCCTCCTTCGCCATCGTCCTCATCTCTCCAATCATCAAATATGTATATCATGAGAAAGGATGCAAAGAGAGTGCCCATAGCCGCGGCAATTCTTTGACTTGCTTTTCTTATAAACGTACTTCCTCTTACATGATTTAGATAATATGGCTGTTCTATTATGATTGCTGTATTGTCAATATGCTGTACACTATCTGCTTGTAGAACAGTATCAAAAGAAGTACTAATCTTTGTGTTTTGTTTGTGCTTTGTAGACCTTCTCTTCTTTGCCTTTTTAGATGCATGTACTTTTGGTAGGGTAATATCTATCTCAATAGCTTCTGCGATCGTCGTGATGTCTTCTATTGGTTTCGAATCAACAACCCAATCTTTTGGAAGTTTTGCAATTGCTTCAGGTGATGGCCATATAATACTTGAATCATTACATTCTTCTTCTTGTATCAACAATGCTCTCTCGTCATTTGGAACTACCGCTCCTGGTAATCTTCTTGCAATCTTTCGAGATGTTATTAGCAATATCATATGAAATAAATTTCCAAATGTTGCATCTAAGAACATGTATATTAGCCATAACTCGAAGTAACTCCAAGCAGATTCATATCCGGGAGAAAGACTGAATGCAACACATGTTACGATGAGAGGCAGGGCGATGCCAATAGTCCACTCAGATGTTGATGGCATTATTATTAGACGAAGGGGAGATCTGGGGAGATTTAAGATACCCTTTTAAAATACAAACTTAGGCGATTGTTGATAACACAGTGACTCCACCAGATTCGTATATATAAGAAGACCGGCTATATATTGGGAGGCTTTATGACCGGCGGGACAATATCAATCAATGAATGCAAAGATCCTCGTCATTTAAATTAATCCTCATCATCAGAAAAAAAGATACCTCCTCAATGTTAGACGGTATCCTTATTTTTTGCCTTGCCATTTTTGTTGGTTGCAAAGTTGCGGTGGATATTGACGCTATATATTATGAGCACCAAATCAACAACCAAATCCACAACAAATGGTTCCTCTACTTCCCCTAACATATCATCCACCTCAAAATCAAATATGACACTAAATGGTGACAAAACCAATGAGCAATTAGTTGCTCAAAATAATACTAATAAATTGGCAAACAATAACAACAATGTTGTACACCAATCTAATATAATACATCGTGCCAATACAATAAAACAACGTCATAAAAAGATTCAATCAAATCCCAATGAAGGTCATTCGATACCACTCTCGGGAGGCTCGTCCACCGATAATGATAATAGTTACTGTACAGAAATTGCTAGACGGTCAGTTGCACGAGCGGCGTTGCATTTGGGATTAGATGGGATGGAAGGTGAGGCGTTAGATTGTATGGGAAGTATATTATTAGGTTATATGGAGATGGTACGTTGATTTTCTTTGTTGCAATTTATATTGGTTGCATTGCAATATGTTCCAAGATTTTTTGTGCACATCTTGTGGTCAATAAACTCAAACTCAAATTTAATGTCTCTGTGGATTACAGGTTGGTACAACAATATCATCAAATGTGGAAACATCCGGACGGTCATCTGCACATAGTAATGCATATGATGCCTTAAACTCTATACAAGATTGTACAGCACCCGCGGCTACACAATTACGCACTGCGGCAGCACCACAGCCACAAACCACTACACCATCTAACTTATTTCAGGCTGACAGTCCATTAACAGACCATAGCAAAATAAAAGAAGTATTCAATGATAGGGGATGGGAGGGATTGGCCTCTTTTATATTTGGACCTGATTGGTTTTCGATACCATTAGAGGGTGAGGATAATGATAATACGGATGAAAGTAATGTTGCTGCCAGCAAGGGTGGCACTACTTCATTAGCAGCCGGGGGTGGTGGTAAAGATAAACAAAGCAATGGAAAAGCAACAATAACAAAGGCACCAGGTGGGAAAGGATTAACAAATAATTCAGGTGGGAAGGGTAAACAATTATCAAATATGGCAGGGAAACCAAACAATGCCGCCGCAAATGAGAATAATAATAACAGGAAAAGATCTGTCTCATTTTCCGTAGATCGACAATCGAGTAATCTTACGGATGGTGGAGGTATGATGGACGACGGTACAAATATGATGAATGATATTGGTTCAATAAATAATGATGCAGTAATATTGGGTAGATGGCACGCTCCATATCTCAAGGATATACCAACATTTCCAATAACAGGTCTCAACCCTGAGGATAATATTGCCAACCCACATCGATTACCGGGATATCAAATATCATTATCAATGCATGATTATGCTACTGAAATGGAGGCCTGTCGTGAAAGTACAACAACAACGACGGCAGCACTAAAACGACGTGGAAGTAGTAGTGATGCGGCACAATCGGCCACAGCAAAGGCTAAAAAGTTACAAATTGATATGGCAGAAAAGGCGATGATAATGGCATTGCGTATACCCGATGATGTATATGCGAAAAAGGACATGGTATGGGGTGCAATTAAGGATAGTAATGAAGATGATGACACTCTAATGCCAGATGCCAATCCTAAAAAGTCGACTGGGGAAAAGAAAGTCGATGGCAAGGCTACCACGGCAAAGGTAAAGTTTGACCCGTCAACAAAACAACAGTCAGAGACAACATCACTCAACGAATTATCAGGGCCTCAAATACATCGACCATCCTACGTGCCAAACTTTTTACCACCATTCCCCACCAACGAATATTCAGACTTGGCAAATGAAAGATTAGCATCATCTATATCGACATCATCTGTCATGGGTGATGTTATGTCCCGTATGCACCATCGTAGGGAGAAACGGAAAGCATCAGATATTAGTGCAACATCAAATGACAATGATCAGAAGAAGAAGAAGATTAATGATTCCGAAAGGGATTCAGTAAGGCGGTCTGTAATTGGTCTTGGTAAAAAGTCAGTAGGTACCTCGTATTGGGGATCAAATTGGTTGGATGATGATAATACTGAAGCTGGAGGAGGTACTCTTACAAAGTCAAACAACATTGGTTTGTCAGATGTAACTGGTGCATCAGTAGAGGAGGGAGGTAATACGGTAGCAGCTGCAGCTTCTCCCAAAAAGTCCAACTCGGATGTACAACCTCTTGTTAGAGCAAGTGGATCGAGACTGTCCAAGATATTAGAAGGCAGTATGATATAAGATGGTGAATGGACAATAAGAAACCAATTCTTGGCTTCAATATTACTGTTTGGTTTCCAGTGGCGTTTGTCATCAGATGTTTAGCTGGATGGATGATAGTGTAGGTCTAATCTACTACCTAAACATAACAGTGTCAGTAACCATTACTTTGATCCTAGATCGATTACAAGTTGTTGTTATCAGTTTAATATATGAATAGGAGATAGCAACGATTCACTTATATTGACTGCATAGACTCTTTAGCAGGCAGAGATGACGTACGGCTGCCATTCATTTTGCCATTTTTATACTTCGCTTTGTGGTGGCCCCTAACATATCACCTCCAAAGAGTTATTTAGTGATGGATTTTGCATGTTCCCAAGGGAGCGATAGAATATGATCAACGCATATAGTATGGAATAAACCATGGTAGTAGAGTCATCATCACTACTAGCAAGCCTTGCCATCGGTCGTCGGCGGCGTGAACGTCGTGAGAGAGAGGAACAAGAAGAAAATGATAGAAAAAACTTAACCATTACCCTTTTGCAACAGCAAATAGCTGCAAATATTGCTCGGAAAAGGCGATCCATATCTCCATTACTTCCAGTCATACATGAAGTTGATAGTAGTGATGATCATTCAAGCAGCTGTGGTACTATTGTTGTTGTTACGCCTGAAAGAAGTCAGTTTATTTTTAATAACACATCATATGCACCATCACCTCATAATGAGAGCTCAACTATCATGCCAATCAATTATGGAAGTTTCAGTATACCAATATCCAACTCATATGATGAAGAGATTATGTTATCCTCATCGTCATCTGATAGTGATGATTCCCCACAACACGAGGGTACTAGAATAATATCTCGATATAGGACGAGACATAATCCAAGAAGGTATACATACACAACACTTCTATCCGCTGTGCTTGCTGTATCATTATCAGCTGTAATGTGGGTACCTCTGCTTAGAGAAGATCAACCACCAACAAAAGTAGAAGTACCTCCATCCTATCCACCGTGGGGATACTTTAAACAACTGCATGATAAAGAGTATGAAGGGAGAGATAAAAAGAAATATGGAGATCCAGATTGGTACTTACATAAACATCATTCATTCGAGAAGATGATTAAGATGGATGATTCTATATTTGGTAGTAATTATAAAGATGATGTTGCAGATGATGAGGATAGTGCGGTACCGATTGGAGGACGTAGCATACCGACAGTGATACAACCTGACATAACATTTGGAGATTTGGCAGCGCTACTTGTGCCTCCATACTTTCAAGAAACTATCGACTTGTGTATTTCTACCATTAGTACGGCCGATACCAAGAATAGCACATCTGTAATGCCTGAACAAGTTTATCTTCTGAGAAAGACTATGCTAAAGACGAGAGATCTCTTTGATGTATTCTCTCCGGTATACTCGAAACATTCTTCATTGGGTAAATTTGAGCATATTGTTGAAAGTTCAAGCAAGCATGTATCATGGCACATATTTGATCTGGTACTGCAATCTGACGCCCATACAAGTAAGAAACATCGAAAGAGGGAAGAAGCGAAGGAAGAAGAAGCAAGTTTCCATGACCTATGGAAAACTTTACGTCGTTATCTTGATCGAGGTTATGTCATGATTGGTGAATATCAAGATTTGGATCATGCAAAGATCAAGTATACTTCTGAGCAGCTATCTGAATATCAACAGAAACTATGGCAATGGAATCATGACTTCATGAACTTTGTACAAGAGAATCGTCATCACATTAGTTTATACCTGTCCCTGCCTTGTAAGAAGAAGCACCCTACGTCAAGACATGATGAGTGTAGACATGTGCACTCTCATTCATCCCATTTGTTTTGGGGGAATGTAACGAGTGAAGAGTTACCTGATGGGAATATAGACACAGCAACCGCTGCTCTTGGGAAATTGGGGGATTCACAGTTAGGCAGAGCCGAGATGTATCTCCGTGATGCAATCGGATATGATCATGTCATCCCTTTATCATCCTCATCAGTAGATGCTCTAGCAACAGACGGACAGGTTGAGGGCGACAGAGCTCACCAGATATATCACAATTTAAGAAAAGAACTAAGAAGTTTCGTCGACGAGCTGGCCTTGTTTGGTAATCTCCTTCTTCCTGATTCATCCTTGTCGCCTGAGATTGCTCAGGGTAATTCCACCACATCATCCTCTGGCAACAGACAGCAACAGACTGAGCAGGCATTATATGCAGTGAAGCGTACAAGGAAGACGCTTGGTGACCTCAATGATGATTATGTCAAGTATGCACAGTATGTTGAATGGAACGAATTCCCAGAAGAGCAACATCAATTGCAAACTATTATAGAGGCTCAATGGAATTACTTTAGGATATGGTCAAGAGAGGTAGATTTGTTTGCTCGTATCCAATTCTTAAGAGATCAAATGGCTGAAGTTCAAGAGGATCGTGAGTAGATCTCTTACATTGCTGGTGCCTAAAGAGATCTCTTCTAATCCCATGTCAATCGTCTTTGCCCCCAAGGCATCGCTGACAGTCTTGATACATTTTTGGTAGATCGGAAAGCAAATCCTACCAACCACTATATCATTGGCAATAATGCTGCTGATGCCGATTCAATTGTCAGTGCCATCACATTAGCCTATGTCGAATCAAGGCATGGTAATAAGGCTACTCCAGTTGTCCCTATATCTAAGGAAGTATTTACAACTCAGCGGCCCGAGATTAATCTCCTAATGGACTTAGCTGGGATCAGTAATGCACCAGATAAACTGCTATTCATTGACGACCTTGTGGATATCTTAGCAGATGGGGAATCAAAATCTATATCACTTGTGGATCACAATACTCGAAACAAGTCTTTACAAAACTATCAGAAGGTCTTGACTGTAGTGGAAATTGTTGATCACCACAAGGATCGCCATCAATATGAGGAAACATGTTCAGGGAAGCAAAGAAATATTGCCTTTGAACACAACCATGCACTAGTGGCAAGTACCACAACACTTGTTGCTGAACGATTGCGGGCATATGAGTCTCCTCCATACTCTGCATCCATTGGAATACTCTTGCTTGGAGTGATACTACTAGATTCGGTAAATTTGAATGATTCGGTAGGAAAAGTTACAGATCGAGATAGAAAATCGGTCAACGACTTGCTAATGAATACTGATTGGAACAAAGCAAAACCATCATCGTATCTAATAAGAGGGGGGAATGGGGATGTCACAGTCGATACAAATGAGCTTTTTAGAATGTTACAAATGGCCAAGTATGATCCAGTCTTTTGGAGTCAAATGTCGGTATCTCGATCTCTTTCATATGATTTCAAATACTTTCAGGCAGCCAAGGATAAGAAGTTTGGCATATCTTCTATTCTCATGCCTGGTGTTGATTTCATGACTAAGGAAGGCTTTTGGAATTCAACTTACTCGTTCATGAATACAATGGAGATGTCGTTTCTCGGTATCATGTTTGCTTATTATGATGAGCAAGAAGTATTTCATAGGCAACTTGCATGTGTCTACACCACCGACGAAGATAGACTGGTAGAACGAAGTGATTTGGTAGATGCGATATTGACATCTGATTTAGATGTTGATCTTCAATTAGAGGAAGTCATGATACCGTCAACAGAACACCCGAACTTGCAGGCACGTTTATTCGATCAACACAATGTAGCTCCGAGTAGGAAGCAAATAGGTCCACTGCTTGAAAAGTTATTAAACGGATAAGATAAAATAATGAGTTGCTGATCTGATGTATATATTATCTAATGAAATGTAAAAGCCTGAACAGGAGCAATGTATGAGTAGGAGTATCAGTATGGCGAGGGGGGTGAAGACAAGAGGTGAAGGAAAGTGCTGTGTTTGCCCTGCTCCACACAGGTGTTGAAAGTTATTACCGTTGTTATCGGTATTGATATGATATTTGTAGACCATATTTCATCAGTACATATGATAAGACAACTGAATGAATTGACTACAATAGAGATAAGAGGACAGAGAAAGGGTTTTTGATACCCCAATATTCTTCGCGGTATTGAGAAGGATTAACCGGTACAACTCTACCATTCTTCGTCTCCTTGAAGTTCTCATGATTTGCAAACTCTCATTGCAATTTCAAAAAATAACACATCACTGCTTCTTTCGCCAAATTATTGATCAGAAAAGTAATATATGATACACCACGCTTCTTTTATTATAAGCATAGATAGTAAAGAAGAATACTGGTGAGTCATATTAATATTACATCATACCAAGTACGCGCTGAATGAATTCTCATAATTCTTTGGGGCCTATGCCTATCTATTTTTTACATTACACACGCACATTTGTGTGGGATGCCAACTTTATACATAGACTGGTGTGCATAGCATATCCTAACCAAAATCTAGTGCTATCAATATCAACGACTAGTAGGTAGGATATACCTCTGTCCTGAAACTGAACAAATAACACCACAATACTAATACACTTACACACGACATACACACACCACCTATTCACACTCACACATAAATACACAAACTTTTAGGATTAGAAGGGTAATGCAAATATAGTCTATGATAAAGGAGGATTGTATGGATACATCTGCTGTCAAAAGTGATTCTGCCATAAATTCATCCCCAAACCAAGATGTTTCTACTGTTGCTAAGGGGCGGGTTGAGAATGAGAAGGCGGTTGATCAGGATCATCAGGATACAAAAACTAAGATTAAAGTAAAGGATATTGGTGATAAGGAACGTGGATCATATAACTGTAGCCATTGTGGTGTTCCCAAGAAGGGACATGTTTGTCCATATCAGCCAAAGACTAAGAGTAAGAAGAGAAAGAAGAAGAAGCCTCCAAAACGAACACATCAAGACCTAATACACATCCAACATCGGACTAATAATATTAGTAATTCCAAGAAAGTGGGGGGTAAGCGAGTATTATCTGGTGGTGATACTGATGCTACCATGAAGAAGAAGGCGGGGGCACAGAAGAGGCCTCGGACAAGTAAGTTACCAAGCACTACTGAAAGTCATAAGTCGGTTAAAGATTTCCTTTCAAAGGCAGTGAGTTCTGTTGTGGATACTGTTACCAGTGAGATATGCTATTGTTCTAGTATGTTTGAGAATACTGAAAACAAAAGGAGACGAGTTAACTTGGACAGTAATGCTGCATCCAATTCGTCAAGAAGATCTACCACACCTTTAGATGTACCACCTCCAAGACAATCCCAACTTGACTCACAAGATATGAAGAGACACGGGAATAATGGCGAGTCTTCTACTACGGTTGCACAATTGTACAATAGCAGTACTATGGTTGGTGCTGTGAGGAGGTTTGTGAATGATGTTTACTGCCCGTTCCTACTCTCGGCACAAAAGAGGATGGGGAATACTTCTCCCAATGTCTATCGTATCCAGCTGTCTACACTCCTTGCCATACGGGAGATGATGTTGATGAATGCCGATAAACTATTTACATTCTCCACTTTGGATCAATCATCTTCCAAGTATTCTAGTGAGAGGAAGTATCTATCATTCGTTTTTGCTAATGCGATTGTCAAGAATGCGGCCCGACGTCTGCCTTCTCGTGATCGGGATCAGGATCAAGTATACTCGGACTTCTTACAAGCTACGAGACGTTATGATTCCAAGAGTGAAGACTTTCAATTTGCATTAACAAGAACGGATGTCCTAGAGGTGTCAGAGCATAAAAATGGGATACAAGTTGGTGAACAAGAAAGGTCGCTTCATAAAATTGGTTTCAACTGTGCTAGATCTAGGCATCCGTTATTGGCAACAACTGAGACAGAGGGAGTTGGTGATGGAAGGATGTACGGTAGCACGTGTCCAGAGCCAACTGCTTGTGCTGCAATTTATATTGAAACATCTACTACTGTAGATACTGAGGATGCCGCAACATTAGAGTCATTCAAACGTATGCTGAGGAAACCACCGCCATCCAAGAGGAGGAGTAGTGAGTGTATAGATTTAACTTAATAGGTATTATAAGTGGATAGTAGAACAGTAAATAGTTATATCATTAGAGCTCGGAGGTAGCCTTGTCTTTGTTTTGACAGTCAGTGCTCATTATCAGTTCGTATTATACACGTCTAATCTACTCCTGCTTCTTTCCCACTCCCTTGTATAGGATGGGTGCCCCCAATCGCACCAATTCCAAAAACACCGGGTATATCTAAAATCAAACAATAAGATGTGAGATCAGATGAAATAGCAAGCAAACAAGACATATCTCATCCAACTCAATCATCTACTCACCATCAGGATTACTCATCCATATTTGCTTCATCTTATTGCAAAACTCAACAGGTGGATGAAAGTGATCTATATTCTTTAACGTAATACGCTTGATCTTCTTGTTGAAATGTCTATTTTCATTGTCTTTTGATATGATTGATGTGTTCGTATATCTCATGAGTGTATCCAAATGACTCGGCATGTATGACAAATCCGGTAAATCTTCTATACCTCTCTCCTTGAGTTGTTTCCAACTTAGTAATCTAGCATAATCATATAATTCAAAACTTGGCCGAAGTCTTTCTATCCACCCACCGATTAGTATTGGATCAACGCCTTCTTTTAATGGATCTGATTTATTGGATTTATGCTCTTCTTTGGAAACTGGTCGATCACAAAACATTCCTCCTTTCCAATTGTTGAGTGGACACATTACCTTCTTTACTGCATGGTCGAAGAGTTTATCTGCAATCACGAGGTCAAAGAGCTGGAGTCTACATTTTGCAATGTTTACTTGATCACGGCTTATTCTTTCCTCCGTTGCACCTGACATCCACCGTACATTCAAATTATCAGCAGAATATGGCCCTTGGTCACTTTCGAAATCCTTAAAGAAGTGCCCATTCTTCTCATTTCTCCCATTCTCCTTTTCCCTTGCTGTTACTCTCCGAAATGCAGTCAGAAACCGCTGATATAATTTGTTATTAGAGAATGAAATGTTTAGTTAAAGGTTCTTTTCAATGTCAATCGATACAATGATAACCGACTCACCTTGAATGGATCACGAACTATAGTCGTAAAAAAGAGACCTTCACGAGCTGTCTCACTCACAAATGGTAGTGGAAAGTGTGGCGGTAGCTGTAATTCATATGATATGTACTGCAATCCATAATTCTTATAATTTGATCTAATATTGTCTGCCTCTACCTCTGTCATAATATCAAAGGTACGTGATACAGTATATAAACATTTTAATCATAATTAGATGAATATTTTGAAATGAAATAATAACTAACCAACAACAAATACAAGCTTACCTTCATTATACGAAACTATACACTGTTTCGCTTCCTGCCAACAAGCCCTTGTTGCACATGGCGTATACCCTTTAACAAAGGCATAGAATTCCGTGCCAGCATTATGTTGCATATGAAAATGTACTATAATCTTTTGATCCAGGTCGGTATATTGTTTGGTAGCGTTATTGTTTTTGCAATTGACTGATTGTGTATTAACATTAACTTGCCAATTTTCTGGTTTTGGTGATGGAAGTTTCCAATGAAGATAGGATGGTACTAATTTGTCATCATTATTGCTGTTACCATTAGTAGATATCGATTTTATTGCTGTTGATATACCGGCAGTACGTTTTAACACCACATCATCGTCATCAACTGGTATGCCTTCCTCCAAAGATGGTGCATCTGATAAAGATTTATAGGCATTGTTGCAAGGGAGTATTTTCAATCCGATATTACCGATGAAGAGAGCTGATAGGGCTATTACATTGAATAAAACAGCTACTAGGGGTCCTCCTCTCATCATTTCTCTAAGATTTGGTGCTCTTGGTCGATAGAGATAGACCTATTAATTCAGCACAAGTAGAGGCCGCCACTCCATGCATTGTTTAATTATTAATTACAAATAACCGTTCTATCGCAAACTTTCTTCTCTGATTCACAAAGTAAATCGACTCTCTTGCCATTTTACTGCCCCCGATGCTCCTACTGCCCTCATTGCAGTGACGATACCTATTACACACAAGTCATGATCTTAAAGCAATATCGATCGTATGAATCCAATTGCATATAGTGTTAGTTATTGTATTATTTCTGAGGAGTTACAACGATATCATCGAACATAAGATAATAATCGACTATTTATGACATAAGATATGATGCTCGACTTATCAACAGACTTTGCAATTGGCGCTGCTATATGTGGTGGTTTAAGTTCACTCTATCTCATACTAATACGATTAAGTCCTCCAGAAAAGATTACCAACATTAAAAAGGTGCAAGAGTTTGGGTATAGTAGATCAGCGTCCACCGGCAGTGCAAGAAGTTACCAAGGAGATGACGATGATGATGTCGAATGGACTCGGCATGCTAAAGCTTCTATACTTCCTATCAACATGTGTATTGTAATACCAACTTTGTTACACGTATATCGTGGCGGAACAGAGGCTTTATCTCCTTCTGATCCAATGACCAGGAACGTTTGTATTGTTTTATCATGTGATTTCATGTGCTCAATGTGATGTTTCGGTGATTTGACAGGTTCATTTTAACTTGGTTTGCAGTCATTTGATTGCCTATCCAACTCCATTTACTAACAGTTGCTACTGTCGTCTCTCTCTATATCTGCATAAACTGTGAACGCGCATCTTCCAGGTTAACGGTAGTAATCAATGGAATAGTGGGGGTTACTCTTTTCATTTGGACAAACTTAATGTTTCATCGAGCTGGTGGTACTCTTGCACCTTGGGACCCGCCAGTAGAGTGTGTCGTGTGGGGGCCTTATCTATATACTCGTAATCCAATGATGACAGGAATACTTCTGATCATAACAGCAGAGGGTATCCTGCTAGGTAAGCAGAAGTTAATTGTGCACAATGGTCACAACCCACCCTTTGATCTGGGCATTCTGTGTTCTGATTGTGAAACCAGTGATGAATGTATGTATAGACATTACTCACTTGGCCGTGGATTGGGTTGACTGTGCATATGATATGGTTTTGCAATTTCACTAACAAACGCTAACCTCCCTACCTCCCTCCCTTCTTGGATATACTTGTGACCATTGTGTGGAATTAACTTCTGATTCCCCTAGGAAATGTGGCAATACTTGGATTTGCAATGTCATTCTTTGTCTTCAATACAATATACTTCATTAAGAAAGAGGAGCCACAAATGAAAGAAAGGTTTGCTGATTATGAAGATTATTATGATGCGGTGCCGAGATGGATACCTCGGTTGACTCCCTACAAGCAAAAGGAATAATAGATGATAGATATGTGCAATGTGTTGATGAAAGATGAAACTTACAAATTACAACAATCCCAACATCCTATCAATATGATCCCTAATGAAAAGAGAATCAGTATGCACAATATGCTATTTGAAATGTAAATTAGATATTATCTGTGTAAATGAAATGACCGGGCAGTTTCCCATCGGCTCTAATTGTACCAATACCATTGACATTAGGGATAGCATCCGTGTTACTCGTCCATACTTGCTTCATCTCATTGCAAAACTCAACCGGTGGATGGAATTGCTCTATATTATCCAGCTGTATACGCTCAACCTTGCCAAAGTGTGCATCTGTAATTGTCGTGTTCGTATATCTCATGAGTGTATCTAAATAGCTTGGAACCTTCGAAAGTTCTGGCAAATCTTCTACACCTCTATCTTTGAGTTGTTTCCAGCTTAGTAACTTGGCGTAATCATAAATCTCAAAGCTAGGACGAAGTCTTTCTATCCATGCACCAATTAAGATGATATCTGTTTCATTCAAGACATTAGCCGATGATGATTTATGTTCTCCTTCTTTTATAATGTTGCCACATACTCGTTTGCCCTTCCAGTTGTTGAGTGGACATAGTACTTTCTTTGTTGCATAGTCATAGAGTTTGTCTGCTATAACCAAATCAAATAGTTGCAATCGACATTTTGCAATGTTTATTTGATCTCTACTTATTCTTTGTTCTGTTGCTCCTGATAACCACCGCACATTCAAGTTATCAGCTGCATATTGATGATGTTGTCCCATCTTCAGATCATTCCAAAATGGAGACTTTGCATTAGATCCTATTTCATTATATGATATTCTACGAATACCTGTCAGAAATCTCTATATAAAATGGGATATGAACACTTCAATATCAATAAATATATTCAAAGTTGCACAATAGAATACATTATAAACTGCAATACTACTCACCTTGAACGGATCTCTGACAATAGTTGTAAAGAAGAGTCCTTCTCGTGCTTCTTCACTAACAAATGGTAGTGGAAATGTTGGAGGTAGCATCATTTCATATGAAACACATTGTATACCATACTTCTTGTAATTTGCTCTAATATTATCTGCTTCAATCTCTTCTTTATAGGATATCATACAATGTTTCGAATGCTGCCAGCATGCTCTTAATGCACATGGTACAAATTTTCTTGCTAATCCCCATAGATATGTCCCGGCATTATGTTGCATATGATAATGTATTATAATCTTTTGTTTATCATGTATTGTTGGTTTGTATTGAAATGATGTTATATTTTTACAAAATCTAGGTCGTTTAAATGACCAGTTATTTGGTAAGTTTGGTTGTGTTGTATTCCATTGAAGATATGATGGTTTTGTTGTTGCTATTGAGGATGATATTGTTGTTTCATATAATTTAGTAGAAGATGATGGTGCACCGTTCTTATCAAAAGGTTGTGATGTGAATCTAGTTTTGGATTCATTGCAGTTCAAACTAATAGAATGAAATATTATAGCAGACCAAGACAACAGTAGCAACGCTAAGCCTATCAACCTCTTCATTGCAACCAATCTCAATATTCAAGTAGCGTTATCATAATCCGCCGCAGCCGATGATACCTCATTTTATATGAGGCCAATGGTATAGGATACCCTTCTTCTTTATGTCATTTTTACTTTTGAAGCAAACAATAATCGTACGTCTAGAGCAGTGCTCTTTGATAGATAATATGTTCATAGTTGTACCACATTGAGAAACTAACTGGACATTGACACTTTACAGATTAATAGTGATAATTAAACTACTGACGTTTGCCGCCGGATAAACTTATCCATAGACTATAAAATATTAATTTTTATTATCCACAGACGGTGCACCTGACCTTGCAAAAATACTACATACCTCTACACCATGCCATCATCCGTATTCGATCGGTTAGCCAGTCAGGGCACGGCATCATCACGAGTTCGAGATGCAGAGGAAATTGCCTCACGTACCAAACAAGAACAGAAGAGGGCTGCTAACGCAAAGGCAACAACACCCAAGAGAAGTACACTTAAGGAACAAGCTTTGAAACCACCTCAAGATCAAAAGGCTAAAAGTCCAAAGAGAACACAACAGCAGCAGAATGATTTCCTAAATCGACTATCTAAGCAGGAGACGGCATCATCGGCGGCACATCATACGATCGATAGACAGAGTTCACACATTAGTCCTAAGAAGAGTACACCAAAGCCAAAGAAGAAACTAACTCCTAGTGAGAAGAGTGCTGTATTTAATCGTTTATATAAACAGGAAACTAGTGCTACTAAAGCCCATCATGTGAAGGAGGAGAAGGTATCAGCAACAGCTTTAACTTCACCAATGAAGAAGAAGTTTACACCACCACCAAGTCTATTAAAACGGATTGAAGATGAGAAGAAAGCTGAAAAGAGTACTCAATCATCAACGTTAACTCCTATCCAAATGAAATTACACATCCGAACCAAGGATGATAGGAAAGAAAACAAACCATACTCCAATCTTGAAATGCCAGAGGGAGAAGTTCGTCGACAAATCAATCTCTATCACTCGAAAAAAATATCAGCACATGCATTGGCATATGATATTATTAATGTATTATTTGATCGTAAATTCGTACTACTTGCCGGTGGAGCACAACAGTGGTATGTAGGTACGGCGACATTAGAAGAGTTGGACTGTATTACTGATAAAACTATATTAACTATTGAGGAGGATAAAGATTCGATTGTATGTTATAGTGCATGTAAGGAGGCAGTTCATACTAAGGAGGATATGAAATTTGTTAAGGCAAAGTGTACAATTAAAATATCAAGTGAGAATGTGTATGTTGATGATTATTCGTATGATGTTACAAAATAAGACATTATTTTTGGGGAGTATGTGTAGATGGGAAAATGAGAACATGTGTGGCTTATGAGGGTAAAATGCAAGAAGAAGCAGAGGTACAACTTATGTATCTCAATTTATTATGGAACGAGGAAAAGGTTAGAAGATTATATGATGAGCGATGAGTATTGGGTATTTGCTTGTAGACTTTAAATGCAGGTAGATATAACATATGACCAAATTTTTAATTGTTGAGACACATCCTCAATACAATGTATTACTCAATAATGTCAAGACTTTATATTTACCTTACTAGATTGTTGTTGTTGCAAATACAAGGATATCAATTCAATGAACGATGCTTCAATGCCATCTTCCATATCCTCAAGTATTTGTTTTTGTTGTGTCATCATTCTTTGTAGTATTTTCGATTGTCGTAATGACTGTTGTTGTTGTTCTACTCCATTATCACTACTACTTGTAGTATCCATACTTGTACTAATCTTCCAGGAAGATATGCCGTAGTTGTGACAAATCTCTTGCATTCTCATTGATAACTGCATCCATTCTCGAGGAGAGTAGCCAGCTACCGCCAGGTCTGCACATGACAAAACAACATACATTAATGGCCGATTGAGTTGTTTATTATTGGTTCCTTCTTCTTCCTGATGATCTTTCATAAATGTAATCCACTGCTTTATCTCCTGCTCTAACAAATCAAGTTCCATCCAATCACTATCATCTTTACATGATAGATTAGATGCATAAGATACATACGATGAAGTAGAGGAAATGTTGTTGGATGGTGGTAGTGGACATTTGCATACAATGATTAATCCGTTAATTCGCTTCAATAATGGCAATAGAGAAGCATTAATATTGGCATTACGAGGAGAAGTAGTTATAGTAGAAGATTGTACAGATTGAACATCATTATCAGTCAAGTCATCTATAATTTGTTGTTGCTGCTCGTATTGTGATTGTTGTATGTTCATATCCCAACATTGAACTCGTATACATACTGTAGGTTTCTTTCCTTGATCTTGCGGTATTTGAATATCATTATCATTATCATTATACCAAATAGTAACATCCTTCTTATAATAATCTGCCAATGTTGGCTCGGTAGTAAGTGCACTACCACCACCAAATGTATTACTTGTACCCAAACTATTGAATGTGGTAGTAGAAGATTCTCCATTGGTATTATTATTGACATTAAGTAAATCAGTTTCACCAACTGAATTTGAATTTGCATATCTTCGATTTATAAACTTTTGTACTAATGATGATTTACCAACATTTGCATTACCAAGTATTGCAATCTTGCATAAATGAGTTGGCTTGGGAGGAGGAGTTGTTGGTGGCGGCGGTGGTGGTTTTGTAGTAGACAATGATAGACCACATTTTACACGCACTCTACTTTCTGAGATGTTATTGCCATCATTACTCATAATATACTGTCTGATATCTTTACTAACACCAAACCTGGCTTGACACCCGAAACTACTACCGATAAAAGACTTTTTTAGAAGCTAGATACTGATTGGTGGTTGTTTTCAATAAACACGCCGATCTCTAATAGATAATAGAACTGCAACAACTGCAGCATGCACCGACGTCATAATCCACCACCATTCAAAAAAGTATTCTCAATAATATCACTTGCGGTAATGCTTTATATTCCTTGTATATTCAACACATTCATTAAATGTGCAGTTATTGCTAACCGCATATTAAATGAATGATTGCTTGTAACTTCATCTCAAGTCTCATATCTCAAATCTCAAACTCTCATAAAAATCTGGGTTGGGACGGTACGAGTAAGAGCCGCAACAATACTACCGCTGTAAATAAATCTAATATGGGAGGATTATCAATAGATTTCGGTTTAATTAATGCGGATAATGTTGAGCAGGTTAGTTTTGGTGTAACTTTTATATGTGCAATATATCAGACATATCTTATGTTCACTTTTTCATTATGTGTCATTTTTATTATTATACCATAACACAATATTGCGCCTGACATATACATAGCTAAAGAAGATTAATCAAGCATGTTTTCCAGTATCTTACAATGACTCGTTTTATGAGAAGATGGCCGGGAAGACGGTGAGTTGTGTCGAAAGTTGAGACGGGTATTGTAATAATTTATAAAAGCTCACATCATATGTTCAATTTTAATTAAAAGGATGAGGATCTATGTAAATTTGCATATTGGAATGGATTTGCAGTTGGAAATATATGCACTCGGATAGAGGCTATACCTGATTGGTAAGTGGTAGAGTGTTATCCACGTTGATGTGGTATAAGCATACAAATTTGCAATGATATCTGTTTTCCTAACTTCATCCACATATATACCAGTCCTGGGAGAAATCGAATCTACATAATGACATTAGGAGTATTAGCAGCATATCGTGGACATGGTATTGGTACCAAATTAGTACAATCAGTCCTTGACTATTACGAAACACAGAAGGATGATAAGTTAAATCAAGTTGATGAGATTATGTTACATGTACAAACTTCAAATAAAGATGCATTAAAGTTTTACTGTGATAAGTTCGGCTTTGAAAAGGGTGAATTGGTAGAGAATTATTATAAGAGGATTGATCCTCCACATTGTTATATCTTAAAGAAGAAGCTTAGATGAATTGGCAGGGTATATTGATTTGGGTCAGTAACATTTACTAATCCAAGAAACAACTCCATTTTATTATTAAACTATATCTATTTTTGCTTATTAGTTTATCTCTATATCTTACCATCTATTATATCTTGCCTGTGCCTAGCCATTAAATCATTCATATAATGTAGGTTGTGCGTTGCTGCTAGCGTCATAAAGAGTGGCTCTTTTGCTTTAAACAGATGCCACAGGTAAGGTCTATCATATGTCTGGCATGTTGAGCAGCTGCATTCTTTGTCAATTGGTACACCATATTGTCGTGAATATCGACTACTTTTGATGTGGACATGGCCTTCCCTAGACAACAGGGTACCATGTCGAGCAATTCGAGTTGGGTAGCAGGCATCCATCGTATCAATGCCATTTTTAACAGCTCCGAGAATTGATGGTTCATCTGCAATTCCGAGAAGATGCCTTGGTTTGCTGCGTCTATTGTTGACATTTCCTTCCTTATCATTTAAGATAGGCATCATCCAATCAAGTAGCTCAATCAAATCACCTTTACTCTTGCCCAAACTGCCCCCTATGGCATATCCATCAAAAGGTAATGATGTCAGGTAATCTAGACTCTTCTTTCTCAAATTTCGATCCAAGCCACCATGAACGACACAGTACATTGCCTGCTCTTTGACATTTTTAAGATGCTCCTTTAAACTACGAGCTTCCCAGCGATGGGTTCTATCAACAGACTCTTCTAATACCTTTGGATCAATATGAAAGGGAGGCAGTTCATCTAATGGAATTATGATATCAGCACCGAAAGATTTTTGAGCTTGAACTGTCGATTCTGGTGTCAGATTAATCAGACGTCCGTCTCTGTAACTTCTAAATACTGCTCCTTCTTCTGTAACTTTAACTGGCGGCGGTTTATTGGGTTTAGGCTGCCCTCCTTTGGGCATTGTATAGTTTGATTGGATCTTATTCTTTGATGCTCGTTTGAGCTCACCTCCTGAGCTTAACTCTTCATGAACTGAGCCATATGCTAAACTAAACACTTGAAAGCCCCCGCTGTCTGTAATTAGGGGTCTATCACGACGATTGATAAAGTTATGTAATCCACCGGCCTCTTCTACTACCTCAGTACCCGGTTGTAATAATAGATGATATGTATTTGCAAAGATTAGTTGTTGACCGGCTGCATCAGCAGATCTGAAGTCTACACCCTTCAATGCTGCATTAGTTGCAACAGCTACATATGACGGCGTATCTATCACCCCGTGAGGTGTATGTATTCTTCCTACACGGGCTAAACTCTTTGTAGATTCATGAAGTATTTCAAAGTGAAAGAAATCTCGAGGTTCATATGACCACGGAGGAAATGTTGATGGATCTGGTGGTGACGGATAGGAGGTAATATTGCGAGATGATGTTTTGTTACTACTACTTTTTGTGCTGTTGGTAATCACTGTTTGTATATCAGATCCGGAAGATGTAGAAGAGAAAAGTAGATGATGATGGAACCTAAGATTTACATTACTTGTTGTTTGTATCTTTGATTGAGATGTAAACAAGTGGTGCACCAAGTGATGGGTACTTCGAAATTTGTGTGGTGGTTGATGTATGTGTTGCCAAGCTGAGATAATATGTCTTCTCGTACTAACTAGCGCCACCATTATGAAATAGATAAACTGCATTGCAAAAGGATTATATCATCGGGTTGATATATCTATTGGATGGAGATTAATGCACGCATTACCTTCTTCCTCACCTCCCCTACTACCATCAACTCATACAAATCAAATAATCAAAAGTCACTATATATCATTATGAGAGTCGCGTACTAATTAATACGCTCACTTTGTACAAAACAAAAATAAAGCGCCGCTCGCACGCCGCTGAAAGACCTCCAAATTTAAATGAACTCCGCCGATAACAAAGTAAAGAAGCGTAAGGTGGAGTGCCCAGATGATACGGCACAGATTACCGCTGCAGATGAGGGCAGTATGGCCGATATCATTGCACAAATGAGGTCTGAAATTAACGATGTGAAAAAGATGTGTCAATCTCGTATTGTTGAGTTGGAGAATAAGTGTCAATCTCTCGAGACTAAGTGTAGTTCATTGGAGAGAAGTATTGGTATATTAACGAAGGAATCAATATGGGAATACTCAGTTTCAGATATCCATCGGGGCTATTGGATAGATAAAGGTTACTCTGATGATTACGCTGATGATATGGAAGAATTAATTGAGGACATGAAATCTCTTACACATGCACTGAGACGTGGACAATGCAATCATATTAGTTTAGGTGGCCACGAAAATGGATTGCTACTTGATAATGATGATGATGTACTCCTGCCGCATTGGGAAGAGTTAGCAAATGCTCTACAACTATATCAAAGCACAGATGTTTCTAAAGTTTTCTCAATAGATGCAATTCAACTTACACCATCAATTATGGATTTATTGGAACCTGCATTGGTGGGAAAGCTGATTGAATGCATATCATTTGACAACAATGAGCTTGATGATAATGTTCGTGAAGGTATTGAGTTTGCAGTCAAGTCCATTAAATCTATCAGAGGATTGTCAGAATTTAATTGGTCGAGCAATCATATTAGCAGTCAACGAGACGCGCAATACTTGGTAGATTCCGTTATCAGTCATCCATCAATTGATGCTATTCAATTTACAGATTGCTTTAGTGGAGATGTATGTGGGTACGACATCCTATGCCAACTTCTTGCCAGTGGAAACTATAAACAGATTATCTTTAATCATAATTTCCGTGGTACTGGGGGTAGAACTGAAGTACCAGACTACATTGCTACAAATCCTCCCCTGAATAAACTTCTTCTGTCAGGCAATGAACTCAATGATGATAATATTGTGCTAATAGTCCGTTCCTTGAAGCACAACACGAATCTTCGGCACCTTCGACTAGAACACAATAACATTACAGAAGTAGGGAAGGCGGCACTAATCAAGGTGGTCTACGACACTACGAGCCTAAACTCTATGGCTGATTGCAATCACACATGTTGTATTGATAGTATTAGCTATGGGGACATGCCCAATCCTAACTTGAGCAAGGAAAGCCCAAAGAAGAGGAGGGCAAGAAAAATCTATCATCTATTATCCGAGAGGAATAAAGATTTGAGTAATACCCAACACTTGAATTCAGAGTTTGATGACGAAGAAGAGGACTCTCTGAAACTTGTGCCTAAAGTATTGGAGTGTGTACACAGTTACAGTCCACCACCACTATGGTAAGTGTCAACAATTGTTCTTCTTACTTACTTTTTTGATTGGTCTTACAACTTCTTTTACAGGAAATGTCGTCAATGTACGCTTGAGAACTCATGGGATTATCTAAATTGTCGAATGTGCAATGAACCACGTCCTACTAAGTCTGCAATAGACCCTGTGCGTCCTCTTTCTGTCATGTATGAAATCCTAAGGAGTTACAAAATGCCAGAACTTTATGAACACGCAGGGACACTCTAGACATATACAAAAATGGGCGTGCTCAGAAGGAGCGTGCTCATAAGCGGTGGATGCATGAAATAAAGTAACTACTTCTGTCTTCACATAACTGCATTACTTACTTAGCATCTAATAACTACTCAACATTCACAAACACCGCAATACCAAACTGTTTTTCACTGCCTCAATGAATTCCATACTCATTGATCAGCTTAGGCACTTTATAAACCCTTCTCCTTATAACCATTTACCCCAATTTATACATAAAGGAAGACGAACAACTATTCTAAACTTTCCCTTCGCTGCCCATCTTACTTTCCCCCAAGCCCCATTATCTACCTCCCTACAAGACCAATCCCCCTAATAGTTCGACTCCTTCAAACATCTCAAAACAAACGGATGCTTGGGAATACACTCCAAAGGTAATCGTTGCCTAGGATCCTTCTTCAACAACTTGCCAATCAAATCACGTGCATCATCCGGCATACCATTTGGCCATCGAATATCCACACGTTGGATACGACGATATGTAGCTGAATGACTTTCAGTTTCAAATGGTGGCACGCCTACTAAAAACTCATACAATAATACACCTAATGCCCATGTATCAACTTGTTCATCATGTTCACGTCCTTCGACCATTTCGGGAGGTAAGTAATCCAACGTACCACATAATGTATTACGACGTGATGTCGGCGCGTGGACACTCCAACCAAAGTCAGCAATCTTAACATCATTCTTGGCCCCTAATAATAAATTCTCTGGCTTAATATCACGATGGATAACATGTTTCGAATGACAATACTTCATTGCACCAGACAGGTCGGAAATGAAACGAGCACTGGTACGTTCGGAGAATTTACCCCGCGCTGTTAACTTTTTATATAACTCACCACCGGGTGAATACTCCAATATCAAATAAATATTCTTATTATCATAGAAGTAACCATACATTCGTAATATATGACGATGACGCAAATGTGCCTGAATTTCAATCTCACGACGTAATTGATGTTCGACACCACTTTTTAATAATTGATTTTTTGATAATACCTTGAGAGCGACAATGTATTTAGTACGACGTTCACGTGCCAGGTATACTTTACCAAATTTACCCCGTCCTAATGGTTTACCAATTTCAAAGTCTTGAAGTGTCCATCGTGTACCTGATTTGGCTGCGTCGTCCATTTTTTGTTGTTCGAGGAAGGATGATTCTAAATCTTCTCCTTCTTCCGTGTTGGCGGTGGTGGCGGAGGTGCCAAAATCTTTATTAGAAGATGATAATTCATCGATAGAACGCATACTGGAGTTGTTGTGTTGTACAGGGTTGTTCATATTGTTGTAGTTCGATTGAGAATTAGTATTATCGTTATTTGATGCCGATCGTTTTAGCTGTTGTGGATTGTGAAAGGGCGAGCTCTTCACCACTCCTAGATTTTTGGCGTTCTCCTTCTCCGTGTACATGATTGCTATGCTATTTGGGTTACTGTAGTATGTTGTGGCGTGCTAGTTGCGTGTGGTTAGTACAGTTTTGATGCCAATTGATTTGTTGGCGGTATTTCACTGAAACAGAATGAGCGAAAATTAACTAACGAATCTTCACTACGTACGATACAACCTACATACTAATTAATACGATACCTTAGTTCATTTACACACCTCTATATTTATTACACGTGTTGATACACTGAAAAGTAAGAAAGAGTTTGATAGAGTATGTTATTTATTAGTAGTGTGCAAATATATCGATTTAACAAAAATGATCTCAGCTTTGCAACTCACACCTGTACGGTATATACACACTCACTAAAACCAACAACCTGAAACAACATCATGGTCTTATCATCCATACGGCGTAGTAACCCCCTAAAGAAGAAGGGTGTTACCGGCAGTGATAGCACAACTAATAAGGGATCATCGTCCACCCCATCTAAAGTATTCCACCGTCTAAAATCCCTCAATAACAAAAATACACCACAAACAACTGATAATAGTACAACCACTGATGAATCTACTACCACAGATTCAACTACAAATACAGCAGTTGCAGTACCCCCCTCATCTTCATTAGATTATCTAGATGGTGAACCACCATCATTAACTAATATACCCGAAGTCTCAACCCCACGTTCTGTTACTATAGATGACAGTGAAAGTGGTAGTGTACAAGTTAATTTGGTAGACGGTTCATCACCAACAAATAACAAAGAGATAGTTAATGATAGTGCATGGTGTTGTGGAGTGAATGATGTTATTAATACCTTAGGATTAGGCGTTGATGCTATTGAATATAATGATGATAATGTTATCCACAACAACGGCGAAGCAGCAGATTCAGTAGAAAATAGAGATGAGTTAGATGGTATTGAGGTAGAAAAGGAAATTAAAGAAGATCAACTTAGAGATACCAATATGATGCAGAAGTTAGACAATACTAAAAAAGAGAAGACAGCGAAATCTGGCAGTAAGCAACCAACAGCCGGCGGCAGTGACGACATTACTCAATCCACAACAGGTGGAAGTAGTAAGAAGAAGTCACGTATGGGTAGTATATTTAGCAAAAAGGGTAACAAGAAGGGTGGTGGTGATGATGATAAAGACGAAGAAGAAGAACCTCCAAATGATAATAATGGAGATGATAAAAAGGATGATGATGAAGAAGATAAAAAGAAGAAATCACCAACAAGACGTATATCATCACTAACAACCTTCTCCACTGAGCGTCAAAATTTTGCAATTCAATCAACATTACCAATCCATACCGGTACCGAACAAACAGCACCAGTATCTACTCCATCATGGACATCTGTTACTGGTACTGAATTCAAAGTACGTCATGGTCCAAATTATACTAAAACTGGTAAGAAGGCAAATAGTTTAGAAAGTTTGTATGATGTTTATTGTGTACGATTTTATAGAAGTGAAAAGAGGACTAAGGGTGGTGCTACGAGAATTATGCCTTTGCCTGGTTTCGAGGGTGATGAGAGTGTAGTAGAGGGTGGTGGTGAGGTTAAAGCTAGTGGAGATGATAAGGATAAAGCAGCTGAGGCAGGAGGAGATGTGGATGACTTGACAAGACGAATGTCCATAGAAGACACAGCTGACACCGCTGCTACAAGTGGTGGTAAGCATTATCCAGAATTAGATGGAACAAAAGTACCAGATGTGCTAGTCGTACACTTCATGCTACCCTATGAACCACCAAACATGTTTAAACAAAAAGATGACGGTCCCGGCGGAGAATGCGTATACTACCTTAAACCAAGTCAACGTTTTTTAGATGAGATATCAGGACGTATACCCAAAACACCTGCCACTACACTCTTTATTAATTGGTGTAATGAATGTGAATCAAACTTTCAAATGAGGAGTCGATTTAAGTGCATGGCATTGGTAAGGGATATTGATAAACATAACTTTGGGTTGTTGAAGAGTTATAATGGTAAGCCGGTATTGATTACTGAAAGTGGAAGAGCGAGTAGTGGATATCATGGTGATGTTCGATATCTTGAAATGACTGCCAATGGTAAGTTTTTGTTCTTTGGGAGGTGCAAGTAATAGCTGATATTGTGCCGATCTGTTTAGTTTTACTAACTCTACTCTCGTTCTTTATTATTTAACACAGTTCACTACTGGGCATTTGTGGCAAAGAAGGGATTCGTTTCACTAATACCTAAATTTGCCAATATGCAAATGGAGGTAGGCTTTACCATTGAGGCACATACTGATTCGGAAATGCCAGAATGTATGCTTGGATCGACAGTATTGAGTTATATTAGTGATAGCACTGGGCCTATGATTACTGAGGAGATGCAACAGCCTGTTCATGACCACCAGGCTTAGTGAGATGTGTCTCTAGGCATGCGGATTATGTAGGAAATTGTAACTTAATAAAGCTAAAGAGAAACAGAATGAAAGCCTCATACTCATGCCAAGCATGTTATCCTGACTTGAAATGTATGTATTTACTCTTATTTGCTACAGGTCTAGGGATAGCTAAGGATTGTGCTAATCTTTTCTTATCTACAGGCGGATCGTTAGTAATCATCATCACTTTCAACTTCGTCACTATCACTACCGTCACTATCATCCCTATCGCTATTATCATCATCATAAATTGAAATAACACTACCGTCAGGCCTTCTCCTTCTTTTTATTGGGCGATGTTCATGAGCTTCTTTGGCAGGACAAATGTACTGCAAAATTGCTTCCTGAACTGGTTCAGGGATTGCAATATGATACATGCCACGAATTGAAGTGTGCACTTTATCCGCTTGTTCCATCTTTCCCTTCCACAAAGCAAGTTCAAACAATACCATTGCCTCTCTAAGTTCATACTGATCAATCAATTTATTGATTTGGCCCACCTGTCTTAGTGCTTCACTACATCTTCTACCAGTAATCAATACCTCTGCGGTATTTTTTCTACCAAGTACCTTGCAAATCCAATGTTGTTCTTTTGTAATACATTGTATATCAGGATCAATATCATTAATTTCATTTCTTATGGTTGTATGTCCAACTCGAATGATATATTCCAACCGAGGAAAGATAATATTGATCCTTTCCATTGAACCACAATCATCAAATACATTCTTTCCGATCATCTTGAGATTAGATCCATCACTAAATGTGACCTCCTTCAAATTATTACATTGTTCAAATGCCTTTTCACCAACCATTGTTAGAGTAGAAGGAAAACTGATCCTCTCCAATGAAGTACACCAGCTAAAAGATTCATCTCCTACCTCTTTTAGGCCTTCCTCGCATAGGACTTCCTTTAAACATTCACAGCTGCTAAATGCACCGTCATCAATTGTCTTGACTTTATTGAGTACCACCTTTCTTAACTTTTCACATTCATAAAAGGCCCTCTCCCCGAGATAGTTCACGGAAGATGGCACCACAACTTGGGTAAGTGATTTACATCCCTTAAATGCCTCATCTCCAATCCTCAACAGCCCATCATTAAACACAACCTCCTTCAAGTCACTGCGGTTATAGAATGGATCTGAATGGTCAAATGCATTAGCCCCAATATATCGGATTGTAGACGGGAAATTGATACTTTCCAATGAAACACATTTCTCAAATACAAAATCATCCACCTTCTTTAACCCCTCATTCAATACAATCTTCTTTAAACTACTGCAGCCGTAAAAGGCATTTTTACCAACATGTTTCAAGGTAGAAGGGAATTCGATACTTTTCATGAGTGATTTGCAATTAACAAATGCACCCCCTTCAATCACCTCTAGTCCATTATTCAATTCAACTCTTTCCAAACCACTACTACGGAATGCATTGGGGCCAACTTTACGAAGAGTAGATGGGAATGCTATCTTTTGCAATGACTCGCATCCCTCAAATGCCATCATCCCGATTTCCCTAAGACCTTCATTTAATACTACCTTGTTTAAATATTCGTTATCTTTGAATGAAAGTGGATCCATACTATCTTGAATGAAATCTTGCATACCTTACATCTTATCAGTGTGAGCTCTAATATTAGGAGAACACACCATGATCAAGGAAGGATAAGTGACTAGAGGCCTTAGACTACGGTATCCTAGAGAGCACAGTATAACAATAGCCGCATCATTTCTAATCTGATAATTACGGTGTAGTTGTTCTGATGCAAGCCGAGCACGAACTTTTCTAAACTCTAATTCTTGTTTATGTTTTTGTAATTGTTCGGCCTTGGCTTTGGCTATTCTTCTCTCATCAGCTTGTCTACGAAGGGATGCTAATTCTTCTTCCTCTGCCCGGCGGATACGTTCTAATTCATCCGCTAGTTCTCGTTTATATCGGGAGAGGGTTCGTTCGAAGTATTTAATTGCTTTACGACAGGATTCAATGGCCGTATTTGCAAAGTTATTACTGTTGATACTCCGAGAATTGGAGAAGAATGGCTTTATCTTGTTGTAGAGCTGACTAGTCACTGACAATGTATGATGAAGTAAAGTCATGGATGGATTGGACTTTCCAAAGTATCCAAAAGAATATGCACTGTCTCCTCTCAGTTGTTGTTGACAAAATTCGACAATAATGTTATATCTCATCTGATAAACATCCTCGGGAGGTAACCCTCGAGTGGCATACCACTTTTCATGGTTACTTGCCAATCGTAGAATTTGTGTCGCAAGATCACACCACCATTGTTGAGGTGGAATATAAAATCTTGGATAATGCTGCCCCCCGTCTTGTTGAATACGAACATGCGTATTATGTTCATATCGAGTCATAAGATCAGCATCCCATGATGTGTCATTATTGTAAAATTGGAGGGATGCAAAGAAGGAGGCATGATTTATTGGCCGCCCCGTGTTAGCATTATTAACGGGAGATGTTTGGCTGCGGCCATGGTTGATTAATCCTGATGTATTATTATTATTATGAGACGACATAAGACCACCAATAGTTTCCTCAGGTGGATCGACACTCATAATATAATTTCTATCTCCACAATTGAAGGATTAAATCAACAAAAGAGGACGCTATAAATTGCAATACGTCCTTTTTAATAATAGGGTGGAGGGGTGGGTAAGCCGGAGGGGTCCGATACTCGTGGAGGCTGATAATAATGTTGCCTCGGTATGTAGAACCAATCGATCTCGATAAAAAGAGATTGGTATGTTGCAGTCTTCTACAGATCGTCGACACTTCTTCAAGCGCCGCCTCCCTCTGATTGAAGTAAATGGGATAGTAGGTTCCTTCCTGTAGCTAAATGTCCACGTTAATGGGCTTCATAACCTATCAGTGTGAGCTCTAATATTAGGAGAACACACCATGATCAAGGAAGGATAAGTGACTAGAGGCCTTAGACTACGGTATCCTAGAGAGCACAGTATAACACATCTTCCGGGATAGATTTATCCCCTTCGGCATGCTCGAGTGTATACTCAAATACAAGCTCTTCCGGTAGCCAATCTTCATTGTCATTATCGTTTGATCTATTAATATCTCTAATATAAACGATGGCACTTATGGTAAATAGTAATGAAAACAAAGATGTAAATCCATTATATCCATTATATACCTCTTCATTCAGTGTTGAGAAAGTAATCATGCTTGCAATGAGATATCCACCATAAGAAGAACTAAGAACAAAGATTAACATTATCACCTCATTAAAACTTATCAGAGGAGGATCCTTTTTCTCTGGGAACTTCTTCTTGACTGCATACACCTTCTTGAACCGAATGGGAAGATCTTCCTCGGAACTTGAATCGTAATCCATTTTGTAATTATTCTACTTCTTTGACTGACAATTATTGTACCAAATAGGACTGTCTACCATCTGCGCTAATAACAGGGGGACTTATTGATATGCAATGAACTATCTTTTATACTAACATACCTACCATATTATAATCTCAGTAATAAATGCTTGTGTAAACACTAAACATTTAAGCCCATAAGTCTGCTCAGGGGCGAGTGTCTTGCTATAAGGATACCTGTCCAAAAAGTCAGCATTTTGTTGCAAACTAGCATGAAGAACATCAACCACATTGAGACGTAGAGTCGATATAATGCGCTAATCTCTTCTCTACATACATAAATATATGTCTTGCAATTTCCCTCTTATAAAACATCATGAGCAGCGGCGGTAGTCACAACCTTAACGTGGATACCAATGCCATAAAAGAAAACACATCACATACTGAGCAATATGAACAACTAAAAGAAACAATCGTACAAGCATGTATATCAAACTCTATATCTACAGTCATTGACATATTATCTCATAACAAAGAATTATGTACAGAACAATTATCTTGGTATGATTCATCATCTAGGGAAGGTGATGAAATGACGAATACGCCGCTGATATTTATATGTATTGATTATGAACATATAGAATTGATCGAGCAATTATTGCAACTGTGTTACAGTGCAGATATGTTGAATACGCTAGTTGGTGGCGATGGAGAATATACTGCATTGCAGTGGGCAAGTTATATGGTACGTTCGTTCTTCGTCAATTCTGTGCAAATGGGTGTGCTTATGATGTGCATATGATTGGTATATGATGTGTCTACAGCTCATTCGAACATCTATATTCAGGGTATGTGTATATTATGAAATATGCATATGTTGTGTCTCACCTGTTATTACTCTATCTCTCTATATCAACATGATCAGGGTAATCTTCAAATTGTAAAGCTATTGGTAGAAAAGGGCGGAGCTAATCCTGATGATAAAGAAGCATTATCGTTGGCACAAGAAGACGACCATACGAATGTGTATGAATATCTACTCGAGCACGTGAATGCGTATGGTGATTTTGAGAATATGTATATTGGAAGCAGCAGTGACGAATCATCCCATGGTTCTACTAATGCAGAAGAAGATAGAAAAGAAGAAGCAATCATCGTCGATCCTAGGAACAAAGAGCAACCAAAAGACACACCAACACCGACAATTATCAGAAGCGGCTCGTTGTTAACGTTCTCAATCCCATCATCGGATGGTGAGCTGTCACTCAAGTTGAATCAATCAAAGACCAAAGATAACAATCAGGGTAGTAATGAAACGAATACTGGCTTCGTTATGTGGCCCTCTGCTGTCATGTTATCTCATCATCTCACACAGAACCCAGATATTGTACTCGGTAGCAGTGGCTCCGATGCGGATGGAAGTGAGTTAGAAGGCAGCGTTATGGAATTGGGAAGTGGATGCGGTCTCGCTGGATTGACAGCTGCAACTCTGCTCGAGAATAGTGGCAGCCTTGACAAGGTAATCTTTACTGATTACAATCCCTCTGTTCTGGAAAATCTATTAAAGAACGTTCAATTGAATGACTTCAATGTTGACCATAAAGTGCTTGGTCTAGATTGGTTCGATCAACAGCAGCAGTTAGCAGACGAGCAGATCAAGGATAATGATGAAGAGGACGAGGAAACCGCTACCACTGCTAAAGACAGTGATGAGAATAGTAACACTTGGGTTGATATGGAAGGCAAACATCACGACCAGGCTAGGTTGATTATTGGATCAGATCTGATAGTATGCAGTAATGATGCTGAATTGGTAGCAGCAACACTGGATTGCGCACTACTCGAGGGTGGACAGGCTATCATAATAGGTGCCGACTCACAAACTAGATTTGGTGTAAAAGACTTTCCAAATGAGTGCCGGTTACTGGGTTTGGATGTCGAAGTGAATGAGAACGTATGGCAATCCACGGCAAATCATGATGATGGGGATGAAGAACAGTTAAAGAATGAGTTGGAGTTAGGAGGGTATGATCAAAGGGCGGCATGTTCTGGGCATGATTTTACGATGTTCACCATACATAAGCCCATCTCAGAAGTCACCGTGGTGTGAAGTGGGAGGAGAATTCATTGGAATTGGGGTATTCAGAGGGAGGGTTGGTCTATATGTCGTGTAGATAACCTTAACATCTACATTTACAAAATAAACGATATATGTAGTTTTATATTATTCTAATTGAACTCCATCCTAGAAACCCGTCCACTGTCCATTATCATCCGCGAGAAGATGGGCTGGTGGAGCTTCTCCTCTTTCACGTGCTTCCTCAAATAAACGAGCATTTTCCCTATCCTTACTCTTCATTTCATTACTTGAGGTCTGGAATGTACGAAGAGTTTGTGCCAGCTCCTCTTTTGATATTAGATAGTCTTGGTCTTTGTAACACCACATCAAATCACCCATTGCAATCTGATCACCTGCACTGGCAACTACTTTCAAATGTTCGATGCGTTCATGAGCATTTCCATTTCTTCCATGAGACCCTGCAAGATATTTGTGAGCTTCTACTGATCCTTTCTTTGCTGCAATTTCATAATATTCAATTGATTTCAACGCATCTTTTTCTACTACACTGCCCGCCCTATAATGGTTTCCGAGTGTCACAAATGCATTAGAATTACCAAGTTCGGCTGCACGGATGTACATTTCAAGTGCTCGTGTATCACTTTGAAGTGTCCTTTCACCTGATTTATATTCCATGGCCATGTGAATGAATGCTTCGGGATCATTCTTCTTCATTAGTCTTTTCAATGACTTGATAGAATTGGTCGGTTCCTGACGACAGAAGGCACACTTGTGATCACGTACACCATTCTTGCTCTCAACCATCATATTTTTGTAGACGCAGCCACAACATACAGTTTTCCCGCAACATGACATAAACACAGTCTCCCTGTCATCATAGGGAAATGGTAGAAGACATACCGGGCACTCTTCTCTTTCCTGAATAGGTGCAAATAGGTCGATATGTGCCGTCTCTTCTTGAGCAGTAGAAAGTAAGTTATCAAGCCGTGCCTCGAGTTCTAATGATACCATGGTTTTCTTATTGATTTGATACGCTAATGATATAACCTTTTGTGTCTCGCCGGTCCTCTTGATATGAATAAGGATATATTATTCACTGTAATTTGATACCTTTTGTACTAATAATCCGAACAAAAACTTATAAGCCCTGCCTCAATTATGTTGGTGATTGCAATGTTGTGAATAATTATTACTCCTCCGACACTTTTCAATTAATCTTTTGCGTTATTATCTATCCATCCAATCCTCATCCAATCCATCCAAACTACATCATTCACTATCATTCAGTGATAGTATAATAGTATGAGCAACTTTTGGCTGCTACTCTCATAGGATATCTCTTACTAAAAATTGCAGTCTCAATACTCAATCATTCACTCGTTTGCTGCTTAAACTTAATCAGTGCTTATTACTATGATGCATCAATCATTAAAGCGGCTGATACCCCTAATTGCTACTTCTATTGTTGTTGGATACTACTCCTGTGATTGGGCCTTCAATAATGTAAGCTGCACAAATGAACTAAAAAGTTTCATTTCAAAAAATAAATTTGATGCACCTTATAATGTAGTTGAACATTATAATATACATGAGAAGGATCAATACCATGACAATGGGCGTCAACTGTCAACAGGAGAAGATTCAGTAGAAGTAGATGAACAATATCATACCAGTAGGCGTCGGCGTTTATCAGCAGAGGAAGATAATGACTGGTTCAAAGATGTACCACACATCTTATCACTTGCAACTTCTCAATCATCACAAACAACAACAACAACAACATCAGATGAACAGCTCAAAGTACTTTTAGTAATAACATCTTTAGTACAATATGATAAGGGAACTCGAGGCACACAACATGGATATGATCGATTGCAACATGTAGTACTAACTCAGTTAACAGATTCAGTATCATCCATGGTTAATAAAGGATGGAAAGTAGATGTTTACTTTGTAGTAGGCTACAAAACATTAGCAAATGATCGAAGACAAATGATTAAAGATGCATTACCAAACGGAGTAGGATTAGAATATTGGGAAGATGCTATACCATATCATTATGCCAATACATATAACAAACGACCAAAAGATGATCAAATGTTAAAGATTGCAGATCATGCACTAAGTAGACAACATCGGTTTGTTTTGAGAGACAAGCTACCTTATTATGATTTCTTTGCTTGCTTTGAAGATGATATAAGAATTACTGCCGAGCATGTGATCAACTTTCTACAGCTTTCATCGGATATCAAACAACTACATGATAGAGCAATATCAAATCCTGATCATCTCGTACATGTAGAAGATGAATCACCTCCGAGGTCACAACGGCATCAACCAAATGATGGTGCTAGTTTTGGCAATGATGTGGCGGATGATCCAATCAGTGCAGAACATGTTAAACGTCTATTCCCCGGGTTACTAAGAGTTGAGGTATTTGATAGACAACACGATCATCCACTTCGAAAGTCTGGAGTATTGGACAATCACAGATTTGTGAAGGAAGTACCACCCTCAGCCAATGCATATACTACATCTCAAAATGTTGGTGTACCAGAGTCGATATTAAACCCAACAATATGCTGTGAGGAAGATGAACCGGGCAGAGGAAAGTTAACACCGCATCCAAAGATGAACGAGTTGGTATTATGGGAAACAAACATCCAAGCTACAGGCGTGAGAAAGTTACCACAACCAATCGGTTGGGTTGCCGTACTACCAGTCGAAGATAGGTCAGATGTAGGCTCATGGTGGAGTGGATATCCAGACACGTATGGAGAATCAAATATGAAGAGGCCACGAAGGATTGATGCCACATTGGCGCAACAGGCTGGCTTCATGGCAACTAGATCACAAATCCAATACTTTCATGATGTAGCATGCCCAGGAGGGTTCCTACCGCCATTTGATTCCAATCATTGGAAAGGAGACTCACTTCAAAGGCATTCTGTTGAGTTCTGGAGTGGAGGATTCCAGCTCTTCGGACAGTGCTACTTGAACAGGATATTGCCATTAGAAGCCAAACAGTTCGAAAAGCAGTTGATATATCATGTCTCGAATAATAAACAGAGAACAATATCAGCAAAGAAGGTGATTAGAGTTCAAGATTTCTATGGCCAGATATTAACGGTTAAGGAAAGGGCCGAAGAGTTTGTGAAGAGAAAAGTAATATGAGATAGTAAACTAATCACCTGCGATATAACTTTAAACACTGACTCATCCTCATAGAAACCTGCCAGTATAGGGCTGTAGAAGTATGATAATGGGCCCTAGGACTATACTGTGAGTGTTAAACATTCTGTTCTATCCTTTACACTCCCAGATAGCCAAACAATCTCCTTCTCGCCGCATGCTGGATTCAGACAAAAGGATACTGGAATGATCCTCAAGATTTTTTGTCATTTTTACCTTGTTGGTGCTACCCTTCAACTTTCTATCTCCATACGCCATGGATAACGTCAAAGTTCTAAAGGATATTCCGGTTGCGGATATCCAAAAATATCTCACAAGTTGCAAGCAGGAATTTGAGACGAGTCAACTTTACTCCGCCGAACGTAATGAGAAATTCACGGATATGTAAGTTTTTTTTGTTTATGTGAACCATTGCAATAGCTGTGTTTTGTTTGTACATTATATAAACATGCTCTTAACTCGTATAACCTTCTTCTATACGTATTTAAATATAATATGATAATATTTTATGTCATGTATACAGAGATTTACGTAAATCTACTTTTCGTCCTATAAAAGATACGAAATTGTTTGATTTGGTTGTTCTCACACGGCTCAACAAGGATGATACTTCATATAAGTACACGTTACGGAGAAATGATATTACTCATATTAAATATGAAGAAGGGTAAGTTTGATATGTTATATTGTTTTGGTTGGTGTATATTAATCTTGTTATATATCTGTGGGTTGTGATAGATATGACATATGATATGTTCATTCTTTCTAAACCAAATCTTATTCACGTCCTCAATATATATCATCAGTGGATTCTTCAAACGTCATCGGGATTTTCTTAGTACAACATCTAATCTACTAGAAGAGTATACCCTTCTCTTGTGTGTAACTCCTGCCGCTGAAGTCGAAGGAGTTGTTGGAGGTGATACATCGCTTCACTTTTTTGATGGGGCCAAGACATTCAATACAACAACTACAGGTAGTGGCATTCTATTTAGAAAGGATTTAGAGCATGAAGGTTTAGAACTATTGAAAGGACAAAAGCACATCATTACTGCTAATATTTGGGCTACGAGGATTGAACAGTCGAAACAAGTTCTACTCGTAACATTCCCCGATAATGAAAAGGTTGAAAGTAGTAGTATGGATACAACTGATGAGGATGCTACATTTGATAAGCAGGCTGTACTTGCCGAGTTACAGCCTCTAAAGGTAAAAGAGCTCAAGGCAAAGCTTTCAGGTCATGGAATCGATTCGAGCAGAATGATTGAGAAGGAAGATATGGTCCAAGCACTTGCTGATACCCAGATTATGAAGAGTAAAAACGAAGAATATATCAAGAAGGTAGCAAATGACTGTACAAGCTATGCAATACCAGTTGACAACCTATCTGGTATGTTACTGACACATGTCCAATGGGCCAACCGAGCTGCAGAACAAGCAGGGAAAGATGAACCATCAGTTGTTACATACGAATGTCAAGATTTTGACTATGATATGTTCGGAGTAGTTGAGAAGATATTGAATCATTCATACATTGGTGAAGATGCCATTATTGCAGCAAAACAGTGCCTTGATTACTTCGGCCCATTTAAGTATGAAAATATGCTTGTGGACTTATCTCTTGACTCTAAAGCGAAAGAAGAGACTGGAGATGCTCCTCCGAACAGAAAGAAGGCTCGGACGGAAAAGACAGAGGATAGGGATGAGACATTTGATTTGGATCTCATTATCTGTGAGACTGAGGCACGGATGCGTGCAGTTGCCAATGTAACAGCGGCTCTAGACGAGCCATACGTACCATTCAAAATGCTCTTTGTTGAGGGATTCACGGAGGCTGACTATGAAGATGGGGATAAGCAAATCCACGACATTCCAATGATGGCGGCAGCCTGTCTTCTTGGGGATCACAACAATATCATGTTCTTACGCAAGATTTGTTCGAAGGGTGGTGTTTTAGACACCTCAATGGAATACATTCATTCGGAGGCAAATGTCTTTATCAATACACCAACGCCTGTCTTGGAAGCCGAGCTCTCGGGGGTGTCCCCAGGAGGCAAAGTAGATCTGTTCAGTACCAAACGATTCGAATACGACCCTATTTGTGATATTGATTGGAGCCAACTAGCTCCCAATGTGGATCAAGATGGTATTAAAGAACAGTATGATGAATGTGGATATGGATTCAATCTCAAAGTTGGGCTTCAGTCATCACAGGATGTCAAATCTGTAGTGATTGACTCCTGCTTGCATCAGGCAGGTGAGATGGGATTTAGTTGCACAACGATATACCTCCCCGGGCTTGACGTTGATGAGGCTACATTTGATAAACAGGCTACACTTGTTGAGTTACGGCCTCTAAGAGTAAAAGAGCTCAAACTCCGACTTACCGAACACGGAGTTATTGACTGGAGTATGATGATTGAGAAGGAGGACATGGTCCAAGCACTTGCATAAAACGTTTTATGACGTGCATGGGAGAGGATAACAATTCATCTCTCTTTCATCGCAACAGTAAGGGTGAGGTTGTATTCACTGAGAGGGAAGCCGAGCTCGCTAGTGACTTCATTGCAACTGCAAATATCGAAGGCCGTGTCAAAGCTTCTTTGCAGAAGAAACGATTTGTACTTCCACAGCAAACACACAAAGCAAATGTTTTTTTCTGTAATGAAAGCGTATATGGTACTCTAAACATTCTATGGGTGAGTGGTCTCATTCGTATGGACGAGGATAAGAAAAGTAATGATTCGTCTACAAAGAAGCACTCTGAAGTCAAGTTCGATGTATGGCCTTCAAAAAAAGCAAAGGCAACGAGTGACAACAACAAAGCTCGTATTGAGAGACTCATGGAGGAGAACGTTGGTAGGGCCTACTGGGACTGGCCAGACTATCAAGGGTAGAGTAGAGGTAGTATTGACATGGATTTGAGAAAGAATACATAACGATTAGTTATTTCACATCTATATCTTTAAAACCTATTTCCTCATCAACTAATCTCTCAAACACATCTACTTTAATGCTTCCAAATCTTAATACTTCTGTCTTTTGATCCAGTAGCAACACTCGCTCCATTTGGACTCCAATCCAAAGCATACACCTCATCTTCATGTCCAGGCAAAGTCTCCTTAGCCTTCTTACCACTGGGTATCTCCCAAAGCTTGGCAGTCGAATCCTTACTAGCACTAACCAAGTACCGTCCATCGGAACTCCAAGCAACTTGATATACCGCACCAACATGTCCAGTCAATGTTGATACAAAGTCACCACTCCGTCCATTCCATATCTTAACCTTCTTATCAAATGATGCACTTGCAAAGAATCTTGAGTCTGGTGAGAATGCTAAGTGATTCACAGCCTGTTGATGTCCCGTCAAACGTTTAATTGGACGTTTATTTTCGGTTGGATGCCATAACATTAATGTAAAATCATCTGATCCTGATATTAATCGTTCTTGTTCACCTGATCCCTTGAAGGCCTTGTACTTTTCTTTAGCAGCTTGATATGCAGCCTTACGCCATTCACTTGATTCTTTATCCTTGACATTAATATCGGATATCTTGCCATAATGATCATACGGACCTGTACGACAGATATAATCACAACTAACTGCCAATGTATTCACACGATGACCATGTCCCACTAATGTTCTAACTAATAAACCAACACGTCCTTTCCCCTCTCCTTCGTTTGCATTCCATACCTTAATTGTACGATCACGTGATGCAGTATATATCAATCCTTCACCACCCCACTTTACTGATTCAATTGAATCCAAATGTCCAGATAACGTCACCTCACATCGCTTTGTTCTTACATTCCAAATCTTTGCTAATGAATCTTTCGATGATGTTATTAATCTTTCACACTTTCCATCTGTCGAAGAATGCATTGGTTCCCATGCCATACCCGTAATCCACTTGGAGTGTGCTTTAATTGTACCTAGGGCAGTGCCCTTGGTTGGATCCCATAACATTAGGTAACCACGTTTATCACCAGAAGCAAACTTGTGTCCATCGGGACTCCAAGCCACTGTTAAGACATGATCTTTATGTCCCTTACAGGTATGTCGTGGTGTTGACGTATTAACATCCCAAAATCGGACTGTGGCATCACCCCCGCCCGATGCCAAGTGTTTACCATCTGGCGAATACGATACATGTAATATAGCCTCGGTATGTCCAGGCAATGTATCAGTACATCGTGTTACAGGTCGAACTTTAAATAATGCCATTGGTTGATATGTCAATTCCAATGTTTGTTCTGTCGATACATGTTGTTTATATTGTTGTAAGAATGATTTGAGTGATGTATAATCTGTTATATCAATCTCTTCTTGTGTAGTAGTTACTTGCTTCTCGCCAGTTGTTGGATTTGTGGTAGTTTTTGATATAGATAGTTTTG
>Ga0214479_100021_pt1 | contig 85976 bp, 57 predicted proteins | sample M1_20Mar14CPVII9_5_FD_165054 | JGI IMG/M metagenome (GOLD analysis project Ga0214479, IMG submission 165054) | Marine eukaryotic communities from Monterey Bay, California, United States - M1_20Mar14CPVII9sort6BwellE14 | ecosystem: Environmental > Aquatic > Marine > Unclassified | place: USA... | reverse complement strand
GACAACCCCTCCCGGTAACGCGATTCCGATTCACCGCGACAGAACAAAACAATGCACCGGAGTTGCCGTCCGGGCCGAATCTGAAATCAAAGTCGCTGGCGGCAACCCGGTGATTGTGGTCGTTATCTTGCTTGAAATACAAAAGGATGGATGCACTGCAGGCTGATCCTCCAAATCGCGAACGAAGGCCGACCATTGGATTGAGGCTGCTTTTGCTTGCCCTTCCATGTGCATGGGCATTCATGCTCAACGACATCACTTCGATTGAATCTGGCCGCCTTTCTGTCGTTGGGATGTCGACCGATGCAACCTTGTTGTCACTCACCCCCATTCCGCTACTTGTTCTCTGGGTGGTCTGCTTTCAATACTGGGTATCTACTCGCCATTCAGTGGTTGGCTGGATTCGTCGACTGGTCGCACTCTGGTTGATTTCAATCGCCATATTCGGTGGGACTTGGGTGTTCACTTTTCGCAATACGTCCACGGTGCGTATTTCACAAATGCCAGAACCGGGCGAACTTCGGAAAATTGAACGCAAAACTGGATTGAAATTATCATGGACGTCACGGGGCAACGATTGCTCGGTGTTATTTGACAAACGAGCGCCCGACACCCAAAATCAACTGCAAGATGCATTGCTTGACTGGAACGAAGAAAACGCCAGATAACAAAACGATGAACCGAAGTCGCGGAGCCGGGCGATTTTCGAATGGATAATTTAATCCCGCGACTCGATTATCGTAACCGTTATCACGCTTAGCCGTCGTCTTACTCACTCCACTTTTACTCATGGCGTTCAATTTGCCCCCGATCGAAATACGAACTTCGGTAATAGCAATTGTTGACCTGTTATCGAGTGCAGAATCTCAGCTCGAATATGAGCAGGATGTTGCGCACGCTTTTATCCCCTCAGAAATAATTGAACTTTATTGCACCGACCAATACCACCCAAAGTCACAGGCTTTTGTCGACGCATTCACCGAAACCGAACACAAGCTCCTTGCTCGTCTGTTTGGAGATGCGTTCAGGGCAGGCGATGCAATCGAAGGCGAGGAAGTTGCAGTGGTTTCCGATGCGCTTAAGATGTCAGATTGGCGTCGCATGATAGAAACTGCTAAGATTGTGCATCAACAAATCAATCACTAGCACAACGTAGCAAATAAACGCGTGATAACAATGTGATGCACGCGAAGTCCGCCTTGTATGCGAATTTCATGCTTGACAAATTACTGTCCGGCCTCGGTGATCACGGACGTTATCCGACGAAAATTTGGTCCGATATGAAGACAGAACTGGTTAGCGACGAAACGATAACTAAGGACGGCGCTGCAAGTCTGCAGCGCGGAGTTGAAACCGTTGGCGGCAAGCTTTACCTGACAGACCAACGGCTGATTTTCGAACCCCAGCGAATCAACATTCAGAGGGGGGCGACCGTTGTTCTGTTTGAAGATATTTTAAACACGACGTTGTGTTGGACCAAAATCATAAACTTGATTCCTGTCGCTCCTAATTCACTTGCTATCTCAACAACAGATGTCGAACACCGATTTGTTGTGTTCGGACGCAAGGATTGGAAGGCCGCGATCGACAAGCAGCGGAGCGGAATACTGAAGTGACTGGTGACGCTTGGCTTGCCAGGCTCGGAACGTTAGATAACAATGTGATGCACGCGGAGCCGGACTTGCGTGTGTTTTTGAAATGGATGATCACTTGTTCCGGCTCGGTGATCACGGACGTTATGCACAAAGCGGTGATGCCCCAATGCACAATCACAATCACGTTATTATTTTCTTTGCTGTTATTGCCGTCGGCTTAATCGGCTGTTCGGTTACGGAAGATCCAACGGAAGGAGATGCGTCGAAAGCGGCAAATGGTCCCACAACGTCTGACTCAAGCGAGAGTGGCGAGATTCCCTATCCACGTCTCGTTGCAACTCACGTTCACGCAAAAGACGGTGAAATAACAGAGTCGGGCAGTCCAGTCGCTTCAAGCATCGTCAAGGAACAGTTCTCAAGGATTGACTGGACAAAACCAGCGTCCATTGGTGTCCACATTGATGCAAACACTTCTTTGACAGTCACATCTCTCCCAACTGACGACGACATTGAAGGGCGACTAGTTGCCATCTGGATACAACCAGAAACTCAGGTCGAGGATTATTTGACCAGTGTAGTGCGACATTCGGAGCCGTTTGAGAATAAAGATCAAGCGCTTGCACTGTTGAAGTCGTTTGTGGATGACAATGGAGCAGTTGAATCTGCCACCAAATGGATAGTCAAGTCACGAATTGGCCAGTTCCAGTCGGCGAAGTGACGCTCATCTTATGTGCATAACATGTGCTTGCACCGGAGTTGCGGCCGGTGCGAATTAGAATTTGAACATTGCCGTCCGCAACCCGGTGATGCAGGCGTTATGCGGCTCATGAATCTGTCACGTGCGTCGAGGAACTAGGCATGGCCAACCTGCATGTATTCGCACAGGACGTCCTCGTGTTCCAAATGATTGAACCTGTTGAATCTGGCAACTCGCTAATAGGCCGGTACGAGATCGTCAATGGCGGCCGTTTCAATCAAAAGATTGGGTTTGTCACTGAAGGCAGGCCGGTAATGGTTCTCGTCGGAGGTCGACCCGGTATAATTAAGAAACTGCCCCAAGGCGGCACAATACAAATCGACCTTTGTGATACAAAATGACTGACTTGGCGACTCTTTTGTGTGTTCCGTCGCCGAGAAAGGAAACCGTGGGATAACAATGCGATGGACCCAAGTCGCATTTGACGTCCGTTTTATTGTTTAGTTCATTTGCTGCGACTGGGTCATCGCGGACGTTATGCAATAGAAATAAATCAAAGATGCAATTCAAATTTCTACTTCCAACAATCTTGTCGATAGGTGTGGCTGGATGTTCGCCGAGCGTTAAATCTGATGCACTGCAAGTCTCTCCAGATATTTCATCGGCTCTGCAGAGTGCTCCGCCGTCATCACCTGATGCAGCAGAAGTCCCTCCAGATGCTCCAACGGCCGTACAGAGCGCGCCGCCGTCATCACCTAGTGAATCCGTGGCCTACGAGTTGCCAAACGGCACAGATCTTTCCGTCTTACAAGAGGGCGAGATCAACGGAGTTGCTGACTCATACCTTCTTGTTATTGGAAGCCCAGACAAACTGGAGCGGCTCGCTCTGACAGCGCTCCCTGCAGTTGAGTCTAGTGCAACTTGGCCAGAGCAGGCTGCCGAATGGGAGGAAGGATTTCTACAGAAAATGACAAGAAAAATACTTTCAGAGCCAGCCGAATTTGATAGTCGGCAGTCGCTCCATATCATTGCGGAGTCGGGCGACGGGGACAACTCCGTTAGAATCGACGCATACTTTTTCAATGTCGGTAAATGGAACTACACCGTCGCGTTGACCGCACCGTCGTCGACCGATAATGATAATGGGAATTTGGAGGCAGTGCGGGATTCGATCCACGTGCGTTGAAGCCAATTTGCATAACCATGGCATGAACACGGAGCGACCGATTGTTTTTTTTTGGTAGGTAGAAACCCGATTGCGGTCGCCCGGTCATGCCCACCGTTATGTGACTTACTCAAGCAGAAAATCAGGTGGCCAATCACCGTTTTCGATATGGACTCACTAGTTGCCTAGTTCTTTTGGCCTTCTTTTCAATTCTTCTGTTCTGGCTGATTTCACAGTGATCCCTTCGACTACGAGAGCGCAAGGCAATGAACGCACTGCAACAGTTAAGCAGCGGATACGGGTACTATGCTGGCTTGGACGAAGATGATTCGACATGGATCGAAAAATGCCGGGATGATTGGTTTGACAACCGCGTATCGTGTAGCCAAACTGCAGGTCGGGAGTGAAGCAAGATCCCGATCAGTGGGTTGTAAAGTTTCCATTGAGTCCCCTTCTTAAAAACTTAAATTTGCGACGGCAGCGGCGATGATTGAATACGACAACAAAGTTTGGTTCCGACATATCCTTAACTTTCACAAAACGGATACCTTTCGGATCCTTTTGAAAGAGATGGTGATTGTTTCTCTCTACACGGCGGTCGTTGCTGCGATTGAAATTCACTTTCTGCGTGAAATGCGTGTGAATGAGTCGGGTGAATCTCTTGTTAAAGTACTGAAAAACACGACGGTCATGCATTCGATCCTCGGTTTTGTGCTTTCACTGCTGGTCGTCTTTCGAACCAATACGGCTTACGACCGGTGGTGGGAAGGCAGAAAGTTGTGGGGTGCTTTAGTTAACAACACGCGGAACCTGTCGGTGAAGATCAACACGCTTCTCCCAGAGTGTTGCCAATTGGAAAAAGAGTATTTCCGTATCATGATTGGAAATTTTCCGACCGCTCTCAAAGAGCATCTTTGCGAAGTTATTAAGCTGAATGAAATCGAAGAAGTCAGAGGAGTCGAGCCGAGTTTATTTTCGGATGGTCGCCAACATGTTCCGAGTTTGATGATTCAAGCCATGTATCGCAAAGCAAAATCGCTGATGGATGCAGGTCATTTGAGCGGTGAGGAATTGATTGTGATCGATAAGGAGCTGAAGTCGTTCTTTGACATCATGGGCGCTTGCGAGAGAATCAAGAATACACCCATTCCTTTCTCCTACAGCATTTTTCTGAAGAAGTTCATTTTCTTTTACATCGTTACCCTGCCGATTGGATTCGTTGCCTATTTCGAATACTGGGCGATTCCGATCTCCGTTTTTGTCTTTTACGTATTGGTTTCGTTAGAAATCATTGCCGAAGAAATTGAGATGCCGTTTGGACGGGATGCCAACGATCTGCCAACGCAAAAACTTTCCGATATGATTCGCGGCAACGTCAATGAAATCTTCTCGGCGTAATTTAAGAAGACTATCCGCAACGATAGGCTATTTCGGAAGCTGATCCATTAGATCTAGACTTGAGTCGAATTCGATCTGCTGAAAACCTCCAAGAGTGAATCAAAAAACCTATCAATCGATAGCCTCCCACTTAACAGGAATGAATGCATGAAATCGCTGAATCTAACAAGATGCTGCCTGGTCCTAGCCGTAGTTCCTTTCCTTTCCGCCGCGGGCACTTCGCCTGCCAAGGCCCAGGATCCCTTGAAGCACCCTAACTTAGTCATTTTTGTTGCTGATGATCTCGGCTGGAACGATGTCGGTTATCATGGGAGTGAGATCCGAACCCCGAATATCGACCAACTCACGCAGCAGGGAATCGAGTTGGATCGATTCTACGTTTACCCATTTTGCAGTCCGACACGGACCGCGTTGCTCACCGGCCGTTCCCCTTACTCGTTGGGGATCACAAGGCCAATCGGTGGCAGTGCCGTGCTGCCCTTGGATGAACACTTGTTGCCACAAACGCTCAAGGCGGTTGGCTACCAGACCCTGATGACTGGAAAATGGCATCTGGGCAACGCTAATGAAGCTGCCCTGCCCCATAAGCGTGGCTTTGACAGTTTCTACGGTCACACCGGTGGCTCCATCGATTACTACTCGCACCAGCGTGGGGGAGGCATGCGACGACGTCCGGGGCGATCCCAGCCCGGAAACACGTCTTTGCCGGATTGGCAACGCAACGGCAAGACGCTTACAGAGAAAGGCTATTCCACGCAGCTCATTGGTAAAGAAGCTGTCCGTCTTTTGCAAGAACGCGACAAAAATCAACCCACCTTTCTCTATGTCACTTTCAACGCGCCTCACACCCCGCTGCAGGCTCCTCAGGAGTTCATCGATCGATACTCAACCCTTGAAGATCAAAACCGGCGCGTCTATGCGGCTATGGTGGATGCCATGGACGAGGAAATTGGCAAAATCCTGAAAGTCATCGACGAAGAAAAAATGCGAGAGAATACGATCGTTTTGTTCATGAGCGACAACGGCGGCGCGGCCCGGGGCGGAGCCAGCAATGAACCCCTTACCAATGGAAAGGGGAGTGTTTACGAAGGTGGTATTCGGGTTCCCGCAGTTATTCGTTGGCCCGGTGTTCTGCCGACCGGTCAACAATCGGACCAGCTGATCACGGCTCACGATCTCTTTCCCACACTGGTCAAGGCTCTGCGGGTAAAACCCCGTAACTCCAAACCCTTCTATGGAGTGGATCTTTGGGAGGGGCTGGTCTCTGGAAAGAATGTCCCGCATCGAGATGTCATTATCGGCTCCAGGTCTATCGCAATCTTTCACAAACAATGGAAAATGATCCAAACGGAGCGTGTCAACGGTGGACCCCCTTTCCGGGAGCTTTACCTGATCACGGCGGATGCCAAGGAAGAGTTAGATCTGGCCAGCGTCTATCCCGATCTCACCGAAGAGCTCGGCTCCATTATCGCCCGGTTTCCCAAGGGAGCGGGGCTTGCAAACGAAGGGGGGAACCGAGGGGGCCGGAGGTAAAGCCCCTGTTACGTCTGAGCTCGTCATTGCGTAGGCCGTGAACGGTTACCGGTTGGTGCACAGATTTCAAAGCTAGGACCGCTGTTGGCGGCTGGTTTTTATTAAGATCCGTTCTGCTTGGATTCCGAAGCATCGGCTCTAAACACACTGGTTCGATGACTGGAAAGCTTGGATTCTTTGTTGTTTTTTTTATAGAAACCGGGCATTTGTCGCGGCGAAGGGGAAAAAAACTTTTCAGAAGTCTAGTCCCGCTCTCTCGTGGTATCCGAGTCGCTCGGGAAATTCTAATCGGATGCTTGAAGTATTACCTTCGCGCGTTAACAGGATACGTGTGATTCACGGAAATCCTCTTTAATCAGGGAAATGACAAAACAAACCCGTCGCAACTACCGTTGTTTCGGAGGCAGCGGTTATGAGTTTTCCTCTTATTCCTTAAGTAAGACAAGCAATAGTTTGGCTTCGTCCCACGGGCTGAAGGAGAGTCACAGTCCATGCATAAACCATTCGGCAACTCTGATGACCACTTGGTTGGGATGCGATGCCAAATGCAGTCCTCCACCTAGAATCCTAGCCACTCCTCCCCGTGCTTTCGGATTGGTTCCATAAGCTAGCCCGCTGTTGCGCAAAACGGAAAATGGGTGTGAAGGTAGTGGAGTTGGTGACTGAGGCCACGAGGACGTCCCAAGAAGTTTACGCAAACTAACAAATTGGCTCCTGACACTTTTTCTTGATTCATCCAACGGTGCCGCGCGTGAACTGGAACCTCGCTACTTTCGTAAAATCGACGCCTTGATTTGTTCGAATTCCTGATCATTGGCCACCGTTTTAATTTTCTTGCCTGTGATGACCTCATGAAACAGGGCCTTGTCACCCTGTATTATCTTGTGGTCGCCTTTGAGGGTCTTGTTGCCTGTCCATTTGAAGGAGAGTTCGACCGTTGCACCCACAGGCTCTGGCAAAGATTTTTCCGCTTCAAAGCGAGAGGTCTTCCGGTCCCAAGTTAAATCGATCCCTGGCCCGGATTTACCTTCGAGGGTCATCGTCTGAACAAAGAGATTCTTATTAGGGTCATAGCGGCAGACCATGTAAGTTCGTTGGGTTTGATTACCTTGTTCTGTTTCCTGTTCCATCTCGCTGACCATTTCAATCGCCTTCCCTTTTTCCAGCCAGCAACACAGGAATCTTTCCTAGCGATGCGTTAGCGGGCCAAATGTATTGACGAGTTCCTTGTGGTTCACTTCGTTTTCTCCAAGGCGAACGGCCAATGCCTCGACGATCCAGTCGGTGTCGTTTACAGCCTTTGCTGGAGTCTCGGGCTCCTGAGCCTGCACACTCTCACCGAGCCACACAACCAGCAACAGCAACAAGCCCGCAAATATCTTTTTCATGACCTCCCCTTCAAAATATTTTTAAACAGTCAAATTCTCTCCTGCCGAAGCGGAAACGTCGCGCACAGTCAGACCTAATTGTTGAATTTTGGGTTGGGTTTGGTGGGAACAGGTGCCTTGGTGTTCTTGACCCAAGCCATTAACTCGGCGTCGAGTTGCTTCGCTTTTTGGGGCATCTTGCGAGCGAGATCGTTCTTCTCTGAGAGGTCGTCACGCAAGTTGAAGAGCTTGTAGTCGTCGTACTCATAATAGTGGATGAGTTTGTAGTCGCCTTTGCGGATCACGGAACACGGAACGGTGCGCCAGTTCAATTTTTCGGTGCCATAAACAGGCAAAACTTTGTTGTAACCAGAGCCGGAAAGGTAGAGTGGGTAGTGCCAGAAAATGGCGCGGTTTTGAAGGTCCGCCTTCCCCTGAAGAACTTTGGTGAAGGAACGCCCGTCAATCGGTTGATTCGTGGGCAGCGATGCCCCGGTCATTTCAGCGAAGGTCGGCATGAAATCGACGCTGGTGAGTGCCGCGTCGCTTCGCGAGCCGGCCTTGATCACGGCCGGCCAAGCGGCACAGGTGGGCACACGAATCCCGCCCTCAAAAAAGGCACCCTTTGCACCGCGAAGCGGCCGGTTGGTGGTAGCGAACGAGGCACCTCCGTTGTCGGACGTAAAGATAAACAGCGTGTTGTCTTCCAGGCCAGTTTGTTTAATCTTTGCGCGGAGGCGGCCAACGGATGTGTCTACTGCATCGATCATGGCCGCGTAGATAGGGTTCCATTCCCAGTCTCCGTCGTCGGTGAAGGTTTCGAGTTTCTTTTTGTATTTAGCGACCACTTCTTTGCGAGCGCGAATCGGACTGTGTACGTCCCAGTGAGCCACGTACAAAAAGAAGGGCTTCTCCTTGTTTTGCTCGATGAATTCGACCGCCGCATCGGTTATGTCCTCGGCCACGTTGATGTTGCCGTAGAATCTCTTACCGACCACGCCCGGTTTGCCGTTGGCCGACGAAACTGTGAATCCCTGCAAATCTTCGCCCAAATGCCATTTGCCGAATCGCCCCGAGACATACCCCGCGGTGTTCAGAACCTCGGCGATCGACGTGTGATGGCCATCGATGACATTGCGCATCGAATCCACCGTGTTGTAGACCGGATCATCTTGCCCCTTGGTCGGAACGGCGAACCGCATCGACTTCACATCGCCCTTCGCCATTCCACCAGGTGTGAACAGTTTGTGCCGCGGGGTGTACATGCCAGTGTTGATACAAGCGCGTGTCGGGGCGCAGTTGGATCCGCCCGAGTAAAAATCTGAAAGAATCACGCCGGAGCGGGCGAGCGCGTCGATGTTAGGAGTCTCGTAGAAGCGTTGACCGTTGAATCCGACATCAGAATATCCGAGATCGTCAGCTAAGACAAAGACGATGTTGGGTGGTTGATCAGTAGCGAGAACCGCGGTTGGAATTGTCAGCACGAGAATAATGAATGTTCTAAGATGGAATGAATTCATGGTGATTTCGGTATTTGAATGAGAACAATGGCTGATAAACGCAAACTGATCGTGGGTTGGCTATTGATGATTTCTTGAGATATTTTTCTCTGCCGATAGGTATCTTAACACAATGCAGCACGCGGCGTGCATCAGTGGTGCTGGCCGCCATGCACTTGAACTGAGCCACTGCGTGGAGCGAAAATACGGGGCTACTGCTGGTTTTGAGGTTTGGACTTTCAATTACTGCCATGCCGCCGCTGCATCTGCGTGCTAAAAAAGAGTTACAGCTGCCGCTGGCTTGACTAGAATCTTGTCCGTCCACTCCGTAGGTGTCTCTTGCGAATAGATCCACGTGACTGCGTAATCCCAATTGCCGTTCAGGTTTGTCCAGTCTTCTCGCTGGAGTAGAGGTCGGGGGTACTCCGTCCATGCATTTTTAGCAGTAACCTCGGCTCCCCACTTCGTCATCAATTCTGATAAAAATGGTTTCGTGCTACGGTTCGGCTTGGGCAACTCCGGCACGTTGTCGGCATCAATCAAGTGTACTTCAATGAATTGGCCACCCGTGAGTTGTTTACAATGTGCCGCCAAAAGGTTCTTGCCCGTCTGCAAAGCGGACCGCTTCTCATCGACGATTGGAACAACGATGTACTTAGACTGAAAGCCTTTGACTATTTTGATCGGCTTGCCGTTGAGGTAGACCTCTGCGTCTTCGTCATGGTGTATTAGCAACGCAGGTTTGGCTGGAACTTACGATAGTTCGAACGACTTGCGCAGCCAAATATTATCGGTTGCCCACGTTGTCCCGACGCGCGATCGTGGTGTTCCAAGGGGTCCAAGCCCACCGAATCCTTTTTTCCAGTCCGCGTCGTCGAAGTTAGCTTTCCGCCAACCAGCAGCGGGGCGGCGCAAAGTGTAACGCCAGTCGTTGACGATCTCTTGTCCGATGCTGACAGATGACAGCAAAGCCAAAATGGCTGAAAGCAAAAATATTGTTCGATTGTTCGTGAGGTTTCTCGTAGTATTCGTTGGCCTGAATGTTTTGGCTGGACTCTTGTTTTCACCGCTGCACGCCGAGGTTTGGGCCCCCGCTATTGTTTTTTGCGTTGTTTGTCCAATCATTGTCGGCGTCACCGTTTGGGCGACCCCCCGGCAGCAATGGGGCGAGCGTTGGCAATTCCACCCTCGTCGCGACTCGGTCCTCACGAAACCGTTTCCACGGATTGTGTTGGGAGATGTTCGCATTGAAGTCAATTAGCTGATCCTCGCCGGACTCGCACTACTCCATCAGTGTCCACCTGTCATCAAAGAATGCTGATGAACGGCGTTGTTTCTTTGCCAAGTTTTTGTCGTTTTTAAGTTTTGGGGAGTGCGCGACGAGTTCATTGGGACGTTTGGTAGGTAGGGTGGATTTTGGTTTGAAACATCGCTTTCTTTGTGAGAACGACGGACTCTCGGTCGATGCTCGGAGGTAATCTATTTGGAGCTGAGGCGGATGGTTTGTTTTTCTGCCGAGTTTGCTTTCGTTTTCCTGCGGCTCGCGGAGCGGGTTCTGGATAATCTGCCAGTATGCGTTTTAACTTTTCAACAACCTCGGGTAGCTCACTTGCGAGGTTTTTTTTCTCCAACGGGTCCGTTTTATAGTCGTAGAGCTCGTACTCGGACGGACTCTTTGCCGCTCCAAATCCTCGCCACTCGACTAAGCGGTAGCGTTCGGTGCGAATGGCCCGACCAAGCTTTTGTTTGGGATAAGCGTGATAGGCGTGATCGCGGACTCGGGTCGAGGAATCCTTCAAAACGGGAACAAGACTGACGCCGTCTATCGGTTGTGGCCCTGTCGGTAAGTCGATACCCGCAAGGTCCACGAGCGTCGGGAAGATGTCAACACTTTCCGCGAGCTGCTTTGTCGACGATCCGCGCTGCGTAACGCCGGGAGCTGCAATGAGAATGGGGATTCGATTGGCTTGTTCGTAGTTGGTGTGCTTCGTCCAAATACCGAGGTCACCAAGATGAAACCCATGATCACCCCATAAAACGACAATTGTATTGTCAGCCTGTCCCGACGATTTCAGTTCGTCGAGCACCTTGCCGATCTGAGCGTCGACGTAACTCACCGAAGCATAATAGCCGTGTATTAATTTGCGTGCGGTCGTGTTTTCGATCGCCGCCGGATTATTCTTGTCTGGTACGGGGAAATAATTACGAATTTCTCCGCCGCGTTTTTGAGCGACTTTAGGTGAATCAGCAGGAAGTTGGGGGTTGGATGCTAGGTTAAATGCATCGGCATCGTACAAATCCCAATACTTCTTTGGGGCGGAGAATGGCAGGTGAGGCCGCGCGAATCCCGCGGCAATAAAGAATGGTTGGTCGCGGTTTTTTGCCGCCTTCAATCGGCGAATCGTTTCCGCTGCGACTCGACCGTCCGCGTAAGCATCGTCAGCAACATCAGGATGCTCGAAAGCCGCCCCACGTGATAGCGAATTCATTCCTCCCGGTGGTGCTTTGACATTTTGGAACATCGCTTCTTCGCGAGTCAGATTGCCTCCTGGTGTAGAAGCAGGGTCGACATACTCAATAACTTTCTCTTTGTAATGTGGAACAGAAAACGAATCGGGGTCGCCATGATTCCCGTGGCCGATGTGAAAAACTTTACCAAGTGATTCAGTGCGATATCCATGCTTGGCAAAATATTGCGGCATTGTGATGGCGTCCGGAACAATTTGTCGTAGTGGACTGCCAAGTCCATACAGTCCCGTCGATGTTGAGTGCGAGCCGAGCATGAGCGTGAACCGCGACGGAGCACACACCGCCTGATTGCAATACGCCAAATCGAATCGCATGCCACTCGCCGCTAACCGGTCAATGTTTGGTGTTTGAGCCAGAGAATCTCCGTAGGCCCCAATTGCTGGCTTCAAGTCGTCGACCAGGATCATCAGTACGTTCGGACGATCGTCCCCCAAGACAGACAAAGGTAAGAGCAAGAGTAGAATACTCAGGCCGATGCTGTGTCTTGATTTCCGGTGGCTACGTTTGGTCTCCCAGATTCTTGCCATGAAATCTGCCCTTTTGTCTGTATTCATGCTTGTTCTATTTTCTTGAAGGAGTCTTTGTGCCGTGCAGAAGGTGCATCTGCTTTGCCCGACATTTCACTTTGTAGACTGGATATGTACCTCGGAAAAGCACGCATCGGTGTTGACGACTCGCAAGCCAATAGCTCCTCGGTCGTAAGTTCCATCTGTGTGCTGAAGCTTCTGCTTGCCGTTGTGCAGGACTGTGAAGTGATCACCATGGACGGCAACCGACAGTCGCTGCAGTTGCGTGACATCGATGGTTGTTTTTGCACGGGCGAGTTCCTGCCAACGCTTGCCATCGGTTTTGCCAAGAACTACTAATTGAGTGTGTGGGATCAGCCCAGCGAAATAGCCGCGTTGGGCATCATATCCGACGGATGCACCCGTCGTTCGGAATAACAAGCCCGCGTCATGAGCCTGCTCGTCGCCCCGGAAATCAATCGAAATGTCCACTTTGAAATTCTGTGACGGGGTGGTCCTGAAAACGACTTTCTCACCGCAGCGATATTCGTTGATGGGAGTCTCCGGCACACGACCAAGCCGAATTGCTTTCCCTGTGATCTCCAGATACTGATGATGGCCAAAGTAGTCGTAAAATTCTGACGAGAATTGGCTTTCGGTTTTTAAGTCACCCGATGGTTTTCGTAGCACCTGGCCAGGCTCAACTGGTTTTCCAAACATAGGAAATCCCTTTTTCCCGATTCGAATCGGTTGCGTGTAAATAGCGCGTCGCCAACCCGCTTCACGGTCTTGTTTCGCATGAAAGACGTGCCACCATTGCTTACCATCGAGTGACTTAACAAAGCAGGAGTGACCAATGCCGTAGGTTGTGGGCGTACCGCTGAAAACTGGCTTGGGACGCTTCTTCCATGATGATGGATCCAATGGGTCGTTGCCGACCAGTTCCAGAAGTCCAAGTTTGTACGTTGGCAACCAAGAGGCTCCGCATGAGTAGACGACGGCCGTTTGTCGCCTGGTTTGAAACACCTGTGGAGCCTCGTTCAGGCCACGGCTTTTTTTGTCGGGCTCGATCCGCTCCCAAAGGAAATCATCGTTGTTGCAGATGCGAACCCGAGGGCCAGCAAGCTTCGTCGGCGACTTCATTGGAGCAATGTAGAGATACTGTTGATCGGAGTCTGGTCCGTCCCAGCCGGACCAAAGGGCATAACGCTGGCCCTGATGTTCCAGTACGGTCATGTCGATCGCCCAGGCATTCGGCGACATGCCATCCTGCCCTTCGCCCGTTGCGAACGGGCCATGTAATTCGTAGTCGCCAAGTGGATCACCGGTCTTGGATTTTAGCGCGTAGGCGAGATGGTTTTTGTTCTTTCCATCGGAAGCCGCAAAGTAGACGTACCAATGTCCGTCGAGGAAATGTAGCTCAGGTGCCCAAACCTGCCGAGAAATCGGGCCGCTATCGGGAGCTTGCCAAACGATGTGTTTCTTGCCCATCGAAGTCACGCTGTCGCTAGTCTGGATCGCGATCGCACGATTTCCTTGAGAGATGCACCACAGGTATCTTTTTGCATTTGGATCACGGATGACCCAGGGGTCGGCACCCTCTCCGATCGGATTGATGAACTCATCGGCTTGTAGCGAGCCAACTCTGACAAGACTTTCCCACTCTGGGTCCCCTGAATCACGAGGTAGTTGCTTATTCCAGTTCATGACAGCCGAATGAAGGCGTTTGACAATATCTGGATTGGTCTTGGCAAGATTGTGCGACTCGGATGAATCGGTTTCCAAGTCAAACAACTGGGGTTGGCCGCCGTCGTAATTGACAAGGTATTTCCATTTGCCGTCGCGAACTGCCAAATCGGGATTATCTTCGTTGGTCGTTCCGGGGCGATCCGGCGGTCGGCGCCAGAAGATTGGAGATTGTCGTCCCTGTTTCGACTGCCCCAGCAAGGTCGGCATTACGTTTTCGCCATCCAACGTTTGCGAAGGATCAGGCGTAATTCCTGCAAAACCGTAGAGTGAACGATTGATGTCGAGCGCGCACAGCACCGACTGGTCATTCAAAGTCCCGGCAGTGCCATCGGCGATGAAGTTCGGTCCCCAAACAATCAACGGTGAACGAATACCGCCTTCGTAAAGCCATGTCTTTGAGCCACGCAATGGCTCCGAAGCTCCCGCACCTTCTTCATGTCCATTGTCACTCATTACCAAAATTAACGTGTTGTCTCGCAGCTTAGGATCGCGACGCACGCGATCGAATAACTTGCCCAGTTGCTCGTCCATCGCATCGAGTACGGAATAGTAAAGCTGACGCTTACTGCCATCCGTTTCATCTCTTAATACTTTCGGCGGAAAGAATGGCGAATGCACATCGTCCGGCCAAAGGTTGATGAAGAATGGCTGCTCGGTTGCCTGCGACTGGTCGATGAACTCGAGGGCCTCATCCACGAAGGCCGCGGTGACTTGACTGCGATCCGTCCAGCGAATTGGACCTTTGCCGAGATTGGCGGAACCCAGGTCATGCTTTTTGGGAGTCTCACCATCGTAGGCGTCATTCAGCGGAAGGACGCGTGGCCCTAACCCCTCGAAATTTGTCAAACTACTGTCAAATCCGTACTCGCGTATCAATGGCGCATTGCCAACATCGCGCTGGCCACCCATGTGCCACTTGCCGAAATGTCCGGTGGCATAACCGGATCGTTGAAGCTCGCGGGCCAACATCGGAGCGGCTTTTGGCAGCCATTGCGCTAGACCCCGACTTCGGTTGCGCTGTCGATTGTCCAGATAGGAAGTGATTCGATGCCGCTGCGGATACTGTCCCGTCGACAACGCTACCCGCGACGGTGAGCAAATTGGCGAGTTGACATAGAAGTTCGTAAATCGCAGTCCCTCCCGGGCGAGCCGGTCGATGTTCTCCGTTGTCGCTCGTTTGCCGCCATAGCAGGATAAATCAGACCAGCCCATGTCGTCAATAAAGACCGTAATCACGTTTGGCTTATCGCCAGGCACTAATTGAGGTCCGCCAAAAATTGTTTTTGTGTCCCCCGTCTCCTGCATCCACGAATCGAGCCTCCTTCGCAAGTTTGCTACGCGCGATTGTTGGTTGCCCTCCGCGATTAGATTATTTTGCTCCCAAGGATCGAGATTGACGTTGTAGAGCTCTTCGGCTGGTCGGTTTTGGTACTTCCGAATCAATCCCTTGGCGTTGTCATCGCCTGTCGCCGCATCCACCCAGCTAGGCCAATAGCCATTGTCCTTTGCTGTGTTGGTTACGTGGCTGCGAAAGCGAAACTCCGGATGTAGATTGCGGATGTACTTCCAACCGTCGGACGTTTGGACCGCTCGAATAGGGAATACATTGTTGTCGCCGTCACCACTGTGAGTCGTGAAGATTTCGTTGCGGTGTTCTGTCTGGTCGCCTTTCAAAACTGGCAAGAATGAGCGACCGTCAATTTCTTCCGGGTTTTGATCTCCAGCGACATCCAGCAATGTCGGCAAAATGTCGATCCACGAAACCATCGCGTCGGAGCGTTTTCCACGGTCGATCTCTCCGGGCCAAGAAACAATCAATGGAGTGCGAATGCCATCGTTGTAAAGATTCCACTTTCCGAAAGGCCATTGAGCCCCATGGTCGCTAGTGTGCAGAAAGAACGTGTCGTCACCGAGCAGTTCACGGGCCGCGTCGTAGACTTCGCCCAGTTCATTGTCCATCGTGCGAATGGCAGCTACATACTTGGCTCGCCACCGGCGAGAGGTTGGTGTGTCAACGTGGTTCGGAGGGACGGCAAGCTTGTCTGGATCAATCCCGTTAACATCGTTTGGCCACGGCATGTGTGGCCAATTGGTTCCAACGAACAGGCAAAGTGGCTTTTTTGATTTTCGATTTCGCAACCACTTGATTGCTTCGTCGACCGCGACGTCATCGTGGTAGCCAAAATTCTTGGCAAGGTCGAAGCCGTACTCGGTCGTCTGTCGATAGTGACCTACCTTGCCGAACGAGACCACTTCGTAGCCAAGTTTCTGCAGATAAGTCGGCAGTTTTTTTAGATCTGCATGAGGGCGGGAGTGGTTCGGTTCCGCGCCATTTCTTGCCGGGTACAATCCTGTCAGCAACGCAGCGCGACTTGGGGCGCACGAGGGCGAGGCGACGAATGCGTTGTTAAAGGTCATGCCGGCATCGGCCAGACGAACCATATTCGGTGTCTTGATATCCGGCGAACCATAGACCGATGAGTCTCTCCAGGTGTGGTCGTCGGAGAGAAAGACCACGATGTTAGTGGGCACAGCAATCTCATCGCTGAAGCTCTGCCTGTCAGGCTGTGGCAGCAAAAGGAAAATAAGGAAGCTAGCTGCCTGCAATACAAAGTGTGACATTTTGGCAATCCAATTATTTAGTTGAAAACTTGAATACCGTTTGCGACTGGAATACTTCGCCTGGTTTCAAAATGGCTGATGGGAAATTGGGTTGATTCGGGCTGTCTGGAAAGTGCTGTGTTTCCAGGCAGAATCCACCCCGATGAATGTACGGCTTGCCGGACTTTCCCTTCAGTCGGCCGTCGAGAAAGTTGCCACAATAAAACTGAATGCCTGGTTCGGTTGTGTGGATTTCCATCACGCGGCCAGAGGATGGCTCGTGGACTTGCGCTGCCAGCGTGAGTTCGTCTTTCTTTCCACTTTTGTCGAGGATCCAGTTGTGGTCATAACCAAGGCCGAATCTGAGTTGTTCGTTTTCCTGACCAATGTCCCGACCGATGGCTTTGGCCGTAGTGAAGTCGAATGGCGTACCCATGACACGGGGCATCTTGCCAGTGGGAATCAAACTCTCGTCAACCGGAGTGAACTTTTTCGCATTGAGCATCAGTTCATGGTCAAGAATCGTGCCCTGCCCTTCCCCCTTCAGGTTGAAGTAAGTGTGCTGCGTGACGTTGATCGGAGTTGCCTTGTCGGTGGTGGCGTGATAATTGACAACGATCGCATTATTGTTGGTCAGGGTATAGGAAACCCTCAACTGGAGGTTGCCCGGATAGCCTTCTTCTTTATCTTTGGCAACGTACCTTAGTGAGACCGTATTTTTTGATGGGTTAAAGTCAGCGTCCCAGACAACTTTGTCAAATCCAACGGCGCCGCCATGCAGGTGGTTGGCACCGTTGTTTTTTAGCAGCGAGTAAGTTTCACCATTGAGGGTGAACTCGCCATTGGCAATGCGATTGCCATACCGCCCGACCACTGCTCCAAAGTAAGGTTTGTCGACTGCATTGATGTAGTCTTCAACTCGATTGTATCCCAACGCAACGTCCGCCATCTTACCGTCTCGATCTGGCACAACAATCGACGTAATGATGGCGCCGTAGTTTGTCACTTTGACGGTCATCCCATTTTCATTTTTCAGCGTGAACAATTTGATCGAATCGAAATCTTCGACTTGAGCTGAAGCGGTAGTGGCAAGACTGAAAGAAATAAGTAGACAGCAGAAAAATTTCATGTTGAGCTTCCGTTGGTAGCGGGGAGTGAGACGTTGGCGTGAGTGTGGTGGTTTGCAAACACGATAAAAACCGGCGAGTGGACTCCGACATCGGAGAGAAGTTTCCTGGGTCATGAATCTATCCCTGAATTAGATGTGCGCCTTGAGCCGGCCGACTGGCGAATGACGTCGCCTGAATGCCTGTTCTGGCTTGGTAGTGGTGATGGATAAACTTTTTGATGGCATCGATCTGCGCGGTCTTGACGAGAGTCACAGTGCAGCCACCGAACCCACCGCCAGTCATCCGGGATCCGTAAACGCCTCCGCTTGTTCCAAGTTCGCCAGCGAGTTCGACCAGAATGTCCAACTCGTCGCAACTGACCTTGTAATCTTTTTGTAGAGACGTATGGCTTTTATGCATCAGTTCGCCGACGCGAGACCAGTTACATTCCTTAAAGGCTTCTGCCGCCTGTTGGGTACGTTCGATCTCGGTGATGACGTGTTGAGCACACCCATACTGGGTACTTGTTAGAGATCCTTTGGCTGATTCAAGATCATCCAACATCACCTCACGCCAGCTCGTTTTATTGATCTCCCGCAAAGCCTGTTCGCATTGCCCTCTCCTCTGAGCGTATTCGCCCTCACACAACTCGTGTTTGACGTTGCTGTTGATGATCAGGATCGAGACCTCGTCTGCCTTGAAAGCGACCGGTTCAATCGACTGGCTGACGCAGTCTAGCAGCATCAGTTGATTCAGTTTTCCGAAAACACTGCTGAACTGGTCCATGATTCCACACGGAACTCCAGCAAATTGATGCTCTGCTTGCTGACAGAGTAACGCCTTCTCAGCGGGGGGTAGGCAATGACCAGTGATGGATTCCAGCATCGTTGCCGTAGCAATCTCCAACGCCGCGCTACTGGAAAGGCCACTGCCAGTGGGCACGTTGGAAGCAACTACCGAGTTAAAAGACGGCACATCGACGCCAAGGTCTAGAAAGCCAGCAACGACCCCTTCGACATATCGCCCCCATGTGTCAACGGTCGGTTTGGACCGGGAGCCAATCGAAAACTCCGTTAAATCTTGAAGGTCGATGCTATAGGCTTTGGCGGTGGGTGGATTGGCAGCTGACGAATCCGTTAGCGGTGCGGCGGCGATGACCACGTAACGTTCGATCGACATAGGCAAAACAAATCCATCGTTGTAATCGATGTGTTCCCCGATCAGGTTGACACGCCCCGGAGCGGCAGCCAGTATCGAAGGGGATTGGCCGAACTGTGACCGATATTCCTGTTTGACTTGGGTCAGCAGGTCATTGTGTCGCTCGATCCAGCGATTCAAATGTTTTTCGGCTATGTCGGTCAATGATGTCCCCAAGCAGGCTTCTGAAAATAGTTCTCAAGCTTCCTAAAAATCGTATGAGTTGATGGCCCAATCCTCGATACTTCAAAGGTCCTTTGGCGAGGTTGGTTTTTGGCCAATCATGAGACTATTGTCCGCGGAAATGGAATTAGTACAATGAGATGGTGCGTCAGAATCCTGAACTATATTGTCATTCGGGGTTGGTTGGAATCAAGGCTTTGCTTGCCGTCGAAACTCGCCAATTGTGCTTCCAGTCAACCGCTTGAAAACAACGTGGAGGTATTCGGGGTGCTCGAATCCGCAGAGTCCTGCGATCTTTTCTGCTGAGAGATCCGTTGTCAGCAACAACTCACGGACTCGCTTAATTTGCACATGACGGATCTCCTCCTGCGGCGTTCGTCCAAGATGTTTCCGCACCTGTCGTTCGAGTGTACTTCGAGAGACCGGGTTATTTTGAACCACTTCTTGGACTGAAATCCCCCGACAGGCATGCTCGCGAATGTACTGTAGCGCGGAGGCAACACTCCGATCTTCAATCGCCACGACATCAGTCGACTGTCGCGTGGAGACACCAATGGGCTGGATTCGTTGGATCGATGTTTCGGTTTTGTCGCCTATCATTAATTGATTGAGTAGTTCAGCTGCGCGGAACCCGACGAGTTCTGCATTGGGGATGATACTGGACAATGGCGGCGAGCACATACGGCAGAGAAGTTCATCGTTGTCGACACCGACGACGGCAGCTTGCTCTGGCACGGCCAAGCCCAATTTTGAGCAGGCTTCAATGACGTGCTGACCTCGAATGTCGTTGCAAGCCATGATGGCAAAAGGCGGTTCGAACTCTTGTAACCACGTGGTAATCGATTCCTGCTCTGCTTCCCAATTTCGAGCCGCCGGACCGTACCATGGTGAATTGAATCGCAAACATGATGTGATTGAGTTGGCATTCACCGAATGAATGAACGCCTCCTCTCGACGTTTTGACCACGCCTCACCTTTGAATCCACAAAATCCAAATCGTTCAAAACCGCGCCCGAGAAGATGTTCAGCCCCCATCCGGCCGATGGCCGCATCGTCAGATCGTATTTGTGGCAGGTCTGAATCACCCCGGCGATCTGTCACCTCAACTAGCGGAACACCGGTTCGCGCAACCGCGTCGAGCAGTTTGGGAGTTGTCGCCCGGGAAATGATTCCGTCGCCACACCACTCTGGCAACCACGAAGGAGGTTGCTTCCAAAGATCCCGTTGCTCGAGAAAAACGGCCCAGTCATCATGCATTCGCATAAACCGCACGACCCCGGAAAGAAGGTCGCGACCATACACGCTAGAAGTTTCGACAATTAAAGCGACCTGACGTTTCATTCGAAAAAGCATACTGCCTGTCGCGTAGTTTCACAAATGATGTCAGATCAGATTCAATCTGAGAAGGATCGCGGGGTGATCCTGATGGAAACAAGACTTCCCGAAAGGGCGTGCGAGCGATGGTAAAGTGATGATGGCTGCTTCGGGGCAAATTGCTAGGTTTGAAGAGCGATGCACTTCCTACCAGAAGAAGATACGGATGCGACCTTCGTACGTTGTTTAAACTGTGTCAACAGGCTTCGATTTGGGTTTCCGTTTGATGGCGTATCGGATGCTGTATTGCTCGATCCAGTCTTGCAGCCAGCCCATGAAATGGATCCACAGCAGTAGCACCCAGATCACGCCATAAAGTCCAGCGAAGATCGCTGAACCGTAGGTCAGCACTGGATGAAGCTCGAGAGTTTCCAACCAAACTGACAGGGCTATCATCCCGCCTAACACCCACAAGTTTCCTGTGCAGACTGTGATTGGAAAGGCGACTACCTTAAACAGGAAGATCAATAGGTGGTCCAATGCGCTGTTATCTTCATTCAACGCCCTGCGGAGGAGGAAGTTGATCAGCGATCCCATAAACAGAACGCCTATGAACATCGAGAATCCGAGTTCTTGAAAGCCATAGGATTCGACGCCAGGCTCCAGTACTGCCCGGCTGGGCTTATTCGGATCGTATGCGACTGACACTTCGGTGCCCAAGGGATAGCGGGCTACGACATTGTGAGCACTGTATTCGTGACCGCCAATCACGACGACACTGGACTGATATTCCACTCCGTCGACCGTGTAAACATATTTGATTCGATCCGAATACGTTGTCTCTCCTTCGTTAGTGTCAGTGGTGACCTCAGAAGTGACGATCTGGCCGAAGACTGCTGGCCATTTGGCACTAGTCCGAGCCCAGCCTGTTTGATACTGACCGTAGAAAAAAAACAGTAGGCCAATAGTGGCAATGACATACCAACAGAATAGCAACGCGTACCGCTGCTTGCGTCCTTCGGCAATTTTATTATCCATTATCATTTACGTCAGCTTTTCTCAAACGAGCTGTTTCGTAGCGATTGGAGTCTCAGGCTAACCGTTCGACGAACGGATTAACAGAAAATTTTAAGATAATGATCTCATGCCGCGCATAATATTTACCGATCTTTAGCCCCGGTTTGGCGACGTCTTTTGGAAATCATCAAGGCGGATGCGATATCGGTCCGCGCCCCTGTTCGCCGGAAATTCTCCCGATCTTCAAATCCGAGCCAGATCGGGAGTCTCGTGAGCATTGTAAACCTCGCTTAAGCAAAATTGGTCTGCATGGGACATCTCCAAAAATGCTTTAAACCGAACGAGCGACGCGGCAAAAATTCGGTGGCGAAAACTAATCAGCTAATGTTTGACGACCACACAAATTGCGGATAAAAAGTTTGGCGTTGAGGATTAACATCCCTTCAAATTTCTCGATCGCCAACACCTACAGATAACCCGAGCAAACCACAGCTGGACATCTGCCATGAAGAATATTCTCGCTACTTTTATCATTTTTATAGGGGCCTTCACTCCAGTCTCTGCCGTGGCCGAGGAAGAAGTCCGAATCTTCTTCGTCGGCAACAGCTACACTGGCGGAATCCGCAAGGCCTTTTCTAAACTGGTCGCCGCATCACCGGATGGATCTGCAGTGAAAATCGAGTATATTTCACCCGGTGGAAGAACCCTTGCGGCCCATCTCAAGAATCCGTCGGTCACTCAGAAAATCACGGATGGCAAGTGGGATTTCGTAGTTTTGCAGGACCAGAGCCAGACGCCGGCAGTCTTTCCTGACAAATTCAAAAATGCCGCTATCGGCCTCGACAAGCTGATCGATGCCTCCGGAGCAAAAACAGTTTTCTATCAGACTTGGGGACGACGGGATGGTGACAAGAGGAACATCAAGCGATTTCCTGACTACCAGTCGATGCAGGATGCGCTGAGCAAGAACTACACATCGGTTGCTAAAGAATGTGATGCCATCCTTGCACCGGTTTGTGATACATGGGCAATCGTGAGAAAGGTCGACCCTAAATTGGGCAAAGCTCTTTACGCTGGTGATGGTAGTCATCCGTCCGAACGAGGAGCCTATCTAGCATCGTGTGTTTTTTACGCAACAATTTTTGCCAAAGATCCGGGGACGGTCAAATATGACAGCCGTATTACGAAGGAAGAAATGGCAACCATCCAGCGTGCCGCGCGCAACACGGTGGGAGTGAAAGAGAAAAGTGCTTACCCCGCTGGCCAAAAAGTAACCAGTAAATTTAGCCTAATAAAGGGTAGGAGAAATAAAGGGGCAGGCTACTTTATTGACGATTGCAGTATGTTTCTGATTCTGACTGAATAGCTAGAAAATCCCTGGAATCTTTGGGCAACATTTATTGCTATGTCCTGAACTGCGGCAACGGGCGCACTACGCGGTGGCCACGTCAGAGATAATGGACGTAAACAACATCGATTTGCGTCTCAAAGCGCTGAACTTTACCCCGCCTGGAAAGGCCGTTACGGAATGAGACTATCGCTAAAGACAGACCGTTTCCATCATGGTGAATCGGTCACTGGAACTCTGCATCTTGAAGAGACCACGGGCTCCTGCAAGGCGCTGCTACTCCGGTTATGGTGGGCGGCCCGCGGGCCAGAAGTCGATACCGACGAATTGGTGGTCGCCGCGGAAACACTTGTGGCATCGGGAACGCTCTCTCAGGGTGCAACTTACGACTTTTCTATTTCGCGGCCGCTCCACCCGCTCAGCCATGATGGACATCTCATCTCGGTTCAGTGGGCCCTAACCGCCCGCATCCAGTGGACTGGTGATGAGCCCGACACTACAGTCCGCGTGCCACTTACCGTGGCCCCTGGTCACCTGCCCGATCGAGCTAAGATAGCAGCTGAGTGGACAAAGGCCTGGAAAAAGCATTATCGAGTGTCGTTGTTCGACCGGTTTTGGATGTTGCTAAAAAAACAACCTCTGCGGCTTAGCAATACAACGGCAAGCCCTGGCGAATTGGTGCAACTTTCCTTCGACGACAGGATTGTCCCCCATCATTGGGAATTGGTTCGCATCGAAGAGGCGGCCCGGCGGAGGGTCATCTCGAACCACCGATCGGGGGAACGAACGGTCTATCGCTGGACGGTGATAGCGAAGATCGTCTGCGAGGGGCAAGTCCCACTGCGTGGCGAGCCGAACGCCCGACGGGCAACCGTAACCATCCCTCCAGATATCACAGCCTCGCTGCTGCTGCCGACCCGCCGAATTCGTTGGGAGATCCGGGTGAGCACCGTCGGTCAGGACTTGGTTGCACCGCTGGTGATCCTGCCAGGTTAAATTATTCAATTTGGCTCTGCTTTTAATTTTGAAAATTCCGGCTCGTCGAAATTAAACGCTTCAATATGTCGCAATTTCTAATGGATATTCTGATCAAAATCCAATACAAAGGGATGCCTTGAGAACGCAATAAGGAGATCTCGCGCGAGGAGCAGACAAACGCAGAAAATGCCTGCCAGACTCTCGTCAGTGGCATCAATGACTTCGAGAATCTGGGCATGTGAGAGGAGGAGGCTCCCAAGAAGGGAATAGCAAAGTTGGGAGTCCCCAAAAAAATTAAGGAGCAAAAACTGCCCCGGAATTGCGGGTGTTTTTTTGATGGACGATTGCTGGTTTCCGCTCGGTGATCACTTCCGTTCTGCTTATTACGACAAGAGAAACTACGACAAAGGAATCTAACATGACGAGACTCGCTGCCCGAGCTTCGGCAATTGCATTCGCATTTCTCGTTATTGGATTACCGTGTTCGGTTGCTCCGGCAGTCGCTCAATGCTGCTTAGGAGCTCAGAATTCGGTCACCCACAGTCGCGACGGTCGCTTTCGTGTCGAAGCGATATCACTCACTGGAACCGGCCACGGCAATCACGGACCCTATAAATTTCGCTTTCGAACGCTTCGAATCGCTCCTAATGGGGAGACCGAAGAAATAGGCGTCTTTGAACGAGCTTGGGACACGGACAATCACTTCAACATGGCTGTTTGTGTGTCGCCAACAGGAAACGGGTTCGCCTTGAGTTCCTCGCTCGAAAACCTGATCCTTTTCTTCGCGCCTAATGGCACGGTTTTGGCGAAGCTCGAGGAACATAAGCCGTCAATTAAGTGCCCATGCAAAAATAACACTCCCATTGTGCTCACGGTTTCCGGTCGGACTCTATTCGGTCCGCGACTCACAAAACTCTGGTTGCCGTTGTTCCACGTTACCGGCCCCGAAACCGAGTGGGGCTTGGGTGAGCAACCCACGATAAAAGACAACGTTGAATTTAAGACTGTCCGACCGGAAGAGATTCGCTGGCTGGTGCGAATGCTCAAGTGGCGACCGGATCTTGGTGGACGGAAAGCGGACCGCGTGAAGGAGTTAATTGAGCAATCAGACGAAGCAGGTCTGATCGATCTCGGACTCTCCGCGCTGCCACTCGTTGAAGCGAAGCTCGCAACGCAAGAGCAAGCCTCTCTGCGGCGTGTGCAACAAGAGATTGTCCGGAGGCTATGCGGTCACCTAGATGCGTGGCGGAACTTTGACTTGTTAGTAGCGCTTCGCGAACACCCCAATAGCGATCTGCGGGAGTGCGCAAAGGAACAGTTACAAGCAATATTGCCTGACGGAGAGCCAACCGCGGACTGGGTTCAGCAGAATCGTCAGCATTTGAAATGGGACGCCAAGCTTAATGTTTATAGGCGATAGACGCGTGGAGCCCGGTCTGTCGGAGCATGTTCCCACTTAATCAACCGAGCCGTTTAATCGGCCCATTTAATCCAGCCGTTCGCGATTACTGATTTTATAAAAGCAGGAAGACTACAGGGCGTACGAGTGTAATCTTCGATTGGCTTACGATCGCATTTCGCCGTCGCATTGGCTCCACGAGTAAGCCTCCCCTGCGATACTTTAAATGGGTGTGATTTTCGGGTGGTATTTATTGCAAGAATCAGTTGCTTGGCAATGACCAAGGCTTGCCTTTAACGCTCAAATCGAGCCCGTTCTTTTGAAAAACAACTGCAAAAAGGCCTGGATCAAGGTTGTTGGAGCAGAAATTCTTTGTAACTGGTTTGAATTGCTCTACACTGGATGGAATGTGGTTCGCTGATAAATTGTAACCACGCCAAAGCTTTGTGCCGGATTGCTGCGACGAACGTTTGAACACACAGCCAATTATTGTTTCGATAGGTTGAGTCCGAAGTCGAGTACGGGATTACGCTGGTTCAAGATATTTGTTGTTTTTTTTGTCCTTGCGACCGTTGTCGATCAGGTAATCATTGTCCATCGTCAAACTCATGATATTAGGGTGACAGTATGATCTTTCTTGGTTTCATAGCAGGCATCTTTGCTTTTATTGTGATTCGAATTCTGATCGGCTGCCTTTACACAATCCGGCCTGACCAACGCGCCGTGGTAACCAGTTTTGGTGCGGTTCAGAAGTTGCAGGAAAGTGCCGCGGCACCGCCGTTAAGCGACGACGAAATGGAACGTTACAATTACCCGCAGGTTCGGGTGATTGGTCCGGGCGGTCCTTACTTTAAATTTCCCTGGCAGAAGGTGCACAAAGTCAGTGTCGCCACGCAGTCAGTCGATCTTTCTTGGGATCCAACGAAGGATCAAGACACAATCGAAGCGGTCACCAAAGACAATTTAACCACCGGCGTCAATGGACAGATTCGATATCGCATCAGCGAAAGTAATCTTTACCCCTATCTGTTTGGAGTTTCCAGTCCTCTGGAACACGTAATGGGTTATTTCGTTTCCGTTTTGCGGGAACGGATCGCCAACTTTGTCGACCCCAAAGGGCAAAGCTTGTTGGCCAGCGAAGAGATTGGCGAAGGTGGAGAGACCGGCGATCAGGGCAGTGCTGTCGAGCTATCCGAAGGCGTCTCGATCAACGACTTGCGAAAAAATCTGCCACTTCTCAACCAGTACATGGAAGAGCAATGTCGATCGACAACGGGACGTTATGGAATCGAACTGGATGCTGCTTTGATTACGGAAATTGACCCACCCAAGGAGGTCGATCGCGCATTGTCCGCGATTAACAGCACTCGGAACCAGGTCGCGGCGGACATCAGTACAGCCCGAGCTGATTCTGAACAGCAAATCACGATGAGTGCGCGAGCCGTCGAAATTGCGAGCAACAACTCTCAGGCAGAAGTCGCGCCACTTCGAGAACTAGCTAAAACCCTAACCACGATTAAGGCGGAGGGGGGCTCGTCTTGCCTGAAGTCCTACCTGCGTAACTTGCGGGTCCCCTTATATCAAAGGGCCGCTCGAATCGTCCAAAGTGCCAACCAGTCCGAACGTAATGGAGGGGCAGTCTAATGGAATATTTCATTGGTGGAGCTGTCGCTGGTTTTCTCGTTATTCCCGTCGTGATGGGGATGTGCCGCCTGTTTGGTCTTTACAGTTGCGTGAGGGAATGCCAAGCCCACGTGTTTACATTGTTTGGAAAAGTCATCGGTACGATCGACAAGCCCGGTCTACAGTTTCCGGTCAGTCATTTCGGCCCCCGAGCCATGTTGATTCCATTCTTTGGAAAAAAATATATCGTCGATACTGGCCTCCGGCAGCATTACCTTCGCAGCCAAATGGTCAACTCGGAAGAAGGAACTCCCATGGGCGTTGGTATTTGGTACGAAATGCAAGTGAAGGATCCAGTTTCTTACTTGTTTATCAACGCTAACCCTGACGGATCGCTGCAAGCGAACGTGACCAGTTCGACCATCTCAACGCTGAGCAATCTGGAAATGGAAAAGATGCTGGAGGATAGACACAGCCTTAGCCGTACCGTCCGTCAGACCGTGTCACCCCTTTCTGAGCAGTGGGGTTACCAGTTGGGAAGTGTTTACATTCGGAAAGTCGAGTTCACAGATGTCCACATGGTCCAAAATATCACCGAGAAAGTCGTGAAGCGACTGGTTCAGGTAACCAGCGCGATGAAACAGGATGGTGACAACCGTGTGGGTTTAATCAAGTCCGAAACGGCTTTCAAAGTTTCACAAAAGATGGCCGAGGCCGCTGCGGCGCGACCCAGCATCGTCGGTAACGCACTCAACGAGATCGCCCAACAGGACGCTGAAGTCCTCGACACAGTATTGGAAGTGATGGAAGTCGAAAACTTACTCGCCTCTGGCGCTTCGATTGATATTCTCCCCGACTCAAGTAACGTCATGGTTCAATTGGGCGACCGTAGCAATTCTCAAAAACTCACCAAATCCAACCCCTCAAGGGATACCGTCGAAGCGATCCGAGTCCAACGCGATCGCTGATTATCGTTTGGCCGCGCCATTTATTCAGTAACGACGGCCTCAGACGCCGGCCTCAGACGGAACGCAATCACCGCGGTCCTGCCAAACACATGTATTAAAAAGACCAAGCCGGCGGGGCAGTGTCGTGAAACTGAGGCACGTTGGTGTTTGTGCCCGACTTTTAAACTTGCTTGCGGATTAACGCTAACATCTCATCCAATGGATGCGCATCAGACGGCATTACTCCGTGGCAACCCCTTTTCGTAGACCGTGATCTCTGATTTAACACGATCGGTACGCGGCACGCGTTGCAGTAATCAAGGAATCGGAAGACTCTTTTTAAAAATATATACACCACATCCAAAACGACACTTCAAAACGTATAAACCTTTGGTTCTCAAGATCGCTGCCATGGTTTAGATCCTTATCGAAATATTTTAAGAACGAGGTCTAGGGCCAAGTCATCGTTTGGCGTGCAAGCCCCATCCAATTTGGTATAAGTTATTATCGCGTCGCGGATTGTGAGGCATGAGTTAGGGCCAATCGGCAACCAAGCATCGGTTTACTTAGAATGTAATGCTGGCTGTTAAGAAAAGATGGTTTTGGCAGCGAGAATTAGAATTGAGTCACTGTCGTCCAGTAGACGACTGAATACTGAAGAATAACCACTATGCAGAATTTTTTGATCATACTTTCGTTTCTAACTCTATCAATCCATTCGACCGCCCAAGCTGTGCAGAAGAATTCACAGGTTATCGAGGGAGGAGACGCACACATATACAAGACGGTTGGGAAGATTAAGCTTCGTTTGTATGCCTTTAATCCAAAGAATCATAGTTATCAGGAAAAGGTACCCGCGATCGTATTCTTTCACGGTGGTAGTTGGAATGGTGGAAGCCCTGCTAAGTTCGAACCTCACTGCAAGTACCTCGCAGAACGCGGTATGGTTGCAATCACTGTTGAGTATCGAGTAAAGTCCCGCCAAAACGCAATGATTGAAGATTGCATAGAAGATGCAAAATCAGCGATGCGTTGGGTTCGGGCAAATTCTGGTAAGCTTGGTGTTGATCCGAATCGAATTGCTTCGGGTGGTGGTTCTGCCGGAGGTCATCTTGCAGCCTGCGTTGCAGTCATTGATGGCTGTAATGCCAAATCAGATGACCTCAAGTTCAACCCACAACCCAATGCGATGGTTTTATTTAATCCCGCATTGGCTATCGCAGAAAGTAAACATTTCTCTGAGGCGATTAATAGACGTTTGGGCAGAAGCAAAAAACTAAGTGGTCGAACAAATGGACCCTTGGGGGCAATCTCGCCATTGAATTTTGCGGAACGGAAACAAGCCCCGTGTATCATGTTTTTTGGTACTGCGGACAACCTAAAAGCTGCAGCGGATATTTATGTTCAGGTATCAACTAAAGCCGGTAACGATTGCACGATGGTATCTTATCCAGGTCAAAAGCATGGTTTCTTTGGTTATGAACGATCTGGTGGTAAGTATTTCAAGCTTACTGTCGAAGAGATGGATAAGTTCCTAGTAAAACTCGGTTGGCTCAAGAAACAATGACGCTGCCCCCTTTTATCAATTAGGTGATAACAGGCATCCGGTACCTAGGTGCCGTCTCAGATTTTTGAGCGACGCCCGTCAGACCTCTTAACCGAAGCGACGGAGCTCTTGATAAGGATTAGAATCCTCCGGATATCGTGCACCATTTTTGCTCGATGCGCAGCAGGGACTCAATGATTTTCGCCACCGAATTTATTGATTAAGGGAATGACTGCTACCCCCAATCCAGATTTAGGATCCTAACCGACCCAGTTGGGCTGCCGAATTATGCCTTGCCGGCTATCGGCGGTGGCTAGAAATTCGATCTTCAGAATTTTCGTCGGTTGGTTCTGAGCCGTCCAGTCAGATTTTCATATACCGATTAAAACGATTGTGAACCGCAATGGTATGGTGCTTCGCTAAACTTGCAAGTTGTGAGGTGTTGGTGATTTACGTTGCCGGTATCAGAAACTAAGGTGGAAGCATGTTTCGTTTTTACACTCAATTTATCTGCCTGTTGGCGCTCGCTTGCGTTAACTTTGCAATTGGCCATCCACTAGTGGGTCAGGACCTCAAACCGGTAGTCGTCGCGAGTGTTATCGAAGCCGAAGTTCGCGCGGGTCAACGCGTTGTTGGCACCGTCAAGCCACTTCGGACCAGTCGAATCGGCAGCGCTCTCGACGGGCGAGTCCTTGAATTCCATGTGGATGAAGGCCAGATGATTCGCAAAGGGCAGACGTTGGCTCAGCTTAGAACAAGCACACTTGAGATCGAACAGGCCGCTGCCAACGCCGAATATCAACTAGCGTTGAGCCGATTGTCCGAGCTGAAAAATGGTTCACGCCCGGAGGACATTGCCGAAGCCGATGCCATCATGCAAGCCGCTAAAGCTGCTGCAAAAAATGCTGAATCCCGCCTAACGCGAATGAAATCCTTAGCGCGAGGATCTGCATCCAGCTTGGGAGAGCTAGACGATGCGAAGGAACGCGCCGACGCCGCCCTGTTTGGACTCAAAGGCACCGAGGCTTTATTGAAGCGGATTAAAGAGGGCCCGCGAAAAGAAACGATCGCGCAGGCGGAAGCTCAAGTTGAATTGCAAAAACAAAAGCTCGAACTAATTAAAGACCGGTTGAAGAAGGCAACAATTACCGCTCCGTTCGACGGGTTTGTCTCAGCTGAATTTACGGAAGAGGGCGCATGGATCAATCGCGGTGATCCCGTCGTTGAAATCATTCAAATGGATGAGGTTGAGATTCTTGCACCCGTCACGGCTGAAACGGTTGTGGGGCTTCGCAAAGGAGACGTGATTCGCATTGAGTTTCCGGAGATTCCAAACCAAATCTTGACGGGGAAAGTTGATCGAATCGTGCCGGTAGCTGCCGCTCAAGCCAGAACCTATCCGGTCTATTTGCGACTAAAGAATAAATTTGAAAACGAAACACCAATGCTGCTTGCCGGGATGCTGGCTCGGGTGGATGTTCCTGTCGGCCAGCGGAAAACACTCCCGTTGGTTCCTAAAGATGCGTTGGTGCTCAATGGAAAAGATCGGTCGGTTTTTGTCGTTGATTTTGATAAGAGCGACAGTTCAAACGAGTCGGCTACTGGAGTCGTTCGCAAGGTTCCGGTTGAACTTGGGGTAGCCTTAGAGGATCGAATCCAAGTGATTGGGGAAATCAAAGCTGGCGAATTTGTGGTCGTTGAGGGGAACGAAAGACTCGTTCCCAACTCGAAAGTAAAAATCGTTTCCGGAGAGCAATCGAAGAATCAATGATCGTTTGTTCGTTTAGCTTGCTGTATTAATAGATCATATACAACCTAAATCCTTTGCCTCGTGAAACAACGGCTCAAAAGACGGGTGATGGAAAGCGAACCAACACGTATTATTTTAAGTTTACCACCGCCAAACCAACCACTTCCAGCGCTTTGCGTCAGACCTCCCCATGCTTGGGGGATAACAGTTGGCACTTAGAGCCTGCACCGTGTCGAGTCCCTAATTTCCTATTGTCAATCAAACGCCCCAATGAAGATATTTGAATCATTCATCCGAAATCCAGTTAAGGTTTCGGTCGGTGCCTTGATCGTTGTACTCTTCGGCTCCATCTCATTAGTCACGATGCCGAAGCAGCTGATTCCAGCCGTTCAAAATCCAATTCTTTCTGTTGAAACACGTTGGCCTGGAGCCAGCCCCCAGGAGATAGAGCGGGAGATCGTTCAAGAACAGGAAGAGCAACTGGCGGCGATCGAAGGTCTGGTCAAAATGACTTCACGGTGTCGCGATTCGTCAGCTGACATCACACTGGAATTCGCAATTGGCACTGATATCGAAGACGCCATGATGCGGGTCAATACGCGTTTGCAGCAGGTTCGTGAATATCCGATCAACGCAAACGAACCTGTGATTGAAGCATCTGATGTCACGGATAGTCCGATTGCTCGATTTGCATTGACCTCTCGGCCGCCGACAGTGGAGAAGATTCAGGATTTTCAAGCCGTGCATCCAGAGCTTGCGAATGCGTTAGAGCCATCACGGCGAGCGGGCAACACGGGCCTGCGTGTCTTTCGACTAACGCAAATCTACGAACAACTGGGGGACCAGCATCCTGAATTAAAGGAGCTGCTGCCAGCCGAGGTTGACCTCCAAGATGTTCGCAAGATTTCGGAAGACCTGATCGAGCCGCAGTTTGAGCGAGTCCCTGGCGTTTCTGAAGCAGACACCTACGGAGGGCAAGAAGAAGAGCTTCAGGTCATTGTCGATCCGGAACGGCTTGCCGCGCGGCAACTGACCATCGCCGATGTTCGGGTCGCACTGGGAAGTCAGAACAAAGACACTTCAGCCGGTAACGTCTGGGAAGGTAAAAGACGCTGGGTCGTTCGCACGCTAGGGCAATTTCGCGATCCAGAACATGTCAAGCAGCAAGTCCTGGCGATTGAAGACGGCAGCCCGGTATATGTCCGAGATGTTGCTGAGGTCCAGCTGGCCTACAAGAAACAAGAAAGCATTTCGCGGCGTTACGGCATTGCCAGTAACGGGCTTAGCGTACGTCGGACTTCGGGCGCGAACGTTCTCGAAGTGATGAGTGGTGTTCAGAAAGTGACCGAGGATCTAAACAACGGATTATTGAAACGTTTGGATTTGGAGCTTTTTCAGTACTACGACGAGACGGAATACATACAATCGGCCATAAAAATTGTCCAGCAAAACATCTTTGTCGGCGGGGCACTGACGATCATCGTCCTGCTAATGTTTCTTCATCTGGGTCGGCGAACGTTGCTTGCCGTGCCCCTGATCGCAGGCAGCGCGGTCGCCTGTGTTTTTGTGTCGCCTTGGTTTTTTCTGGTCACCTTGGGATTAACCCTTGGCGTGGGATTTTGGTTTGGTCGCGGAGCCTTGATTGTTGGTCTTGCGATTCCAGTTAGCATTATCGGCACGTTTTTGATGCTCGGTTTGATGGGGCGTTCGCTGAACGTAATCAGTCTTGCTGGGCTCGCCTTTGCAGTGGGGATGCTCGTAGACAATGCGGTGGTCGTACTTGAGAACATCTACCGTCGACGCCAAAGTGGAGAGAGTGCTTTTCTGGCTGCCTCCAATGGGACCAAGGAGGTTGCCGGCGCGGTGATCGCATCCACGCTGACGACAATTGCCGTGTTCATTCCAGTGCTCTTTGTTCAAGAGACTTCCGGGCAACTTTTCCGCGATATTGCATTGGCCATCAGTTGCGCCGTTGGTTTGTCACTGATTGTCTCCTTCACTCTGATTCCAACTGCAGCGGCACGTTTGATTACCAGAGTGTCGTTTTCCAACAACGGTGATACTTCAGGCACTCATCTAAATGGTGCGGGTACTGACACTGACGAAAACGTCACGCATCGATCTCGAATTCGTGAGGCCGGGCCGTTTGTACGCCTGATTCACGGATTCGGAACTGGACTCTCCTATGGTGTTACCAATTTGAATCGACGGATCCTGGCAAGTTCTTGGAGATCCGCTGCGCTGGTCGTTTTGATGGTGACGATGTCGGTCGGTATCTCTTATTTGCTTTGGCCGAAGGTTGAATACTTACCTTCGGGGAACCGCAACTTTGTATTTTGCAGTCTTTCACCTCCTCCGGGTTACAACATCAAACAATTGATGGCCATGGGGGAGAAACTGGAAAAAGACCTTGAGCCTTATTGGAACAGCGACGCGGATGGTGCTGAGCTCGAGTATCCTCCAATCGACTATTACTTTTACTCAGTCCGTGGCACATCCGTTTTCATGGGATTTCGGACCAAAGACGAATCGCGAATTCGAGAATTAATTCCGTTGGCCAGAAAGGCAGGCTCCCAGTTTCCCGGAACACGAGCCATTGCGAAACAGTCCAGTTTGTTTGAACGTGGGTTGAGTAGTGGGCGCACGATCGACGTTGAGATTACGGGTGGTGATTTGAATAAATTGATTGCAGTTGGCCGCCGAGTTCTTGGTGACGTTAAAGCAATGATTCCTGAAGCACAGGCACAGCCCAGACCGAGTCTCGATCTTTCCAGCCCGGAAATTCATGTTCAGCCGAAACTGGTTGAGTCTTCTGAGATGGGAATTAGTGCGGCGGAACTTGGGTACACTATCGACGCGTTTGTCGATGGTGCTTATGCGGGCGACTATTTTGTCGATGGAGACAAAATCGACCTGACGATTATCGGCGAAAATTCCTTTGGGAGTCGTACGCAAAATGTTTTGTCATTGCCAGTTGCCACAAGGTCAGGTCAAGTCGTACCACTTTCTGCCTTGGCTGAGATTGAATACAGGAGCGGCCCCGAAGCGATTTATCGCCGCGAAAAATTGCGTGCGATCACGATTTCGGTGACTCCACCGTTAACCATGCCGCTTGAAGAAGCAATGCAGATTATTGACCAGCAGATCGTTGGGAAATTGCTTGATGAAGGATTGTTGGACGGCGATACGAGGGTCTCGCTTTCAGGAACCGCTGACAAACTTCGGCAGGCATGGGATGCGTTGCGATTGAATCTGTTGCTGGCCTTGGTCATTACGTATTTATTAATGGCTGCGCTTTTCGAATCATGGTTGTATCCATTCGTGATTCTTTTCAGCGTTCCACTCGGTGCGGTAGGTGGAGTGCTGGGATTGTGGGTGCTTAACTTTTTTGTCTATCAGCCTCTAGACGTGCTGACGATGCTTGGCTTTGTGATTTTGATTGGTACCGTTGTGAACAATCCAATCTTGATCGTCCATCAATCGTTACACTATTTGCGTGACGGGATGTCGGCACGTGAAGCGGTACCCGCGAGCGTTCGAAAACGAATCCGCCCAATTTTTATTACGACAACGACCACGGTTCTTGGATTATTGCCATTGGTGGTTTTTCCTGGTGCCGGAAGCGAACTTTATCGTGGACTTGGTTCGGTTGTACTTGGCGGTTTGGTAGTCTCGACTGTATTCACGCTGTTTTTAGTTCCCGCGGTCTTCATTCTGGTTATGGAGTTAAAAGACTCGGTGCTGAGCAATTTCCGATCCAGCGAGAAAACTCCAGTATCTTTCGAGTAGCAGCAAGCGGATGTCACGGAGGATCCTGTCATTGAACTGTGATGTCGGTTTAAGCAGGGGCGTTATTCCGTCGCAAAGACTGGCTGGACAGGGTAATCGAGCATTAAGTTTTCCAAAGCTCGAACCGCACGCTGTTCAAAGAAAAAACGTGGTGGCGAAGAATGTCGCCAAATATTTGACAACCGCTCCAAGCACGGCCAAACTTAGAAAGCTTAGTGGATCAAAATTCCTGTCAGTCCTGCTTTAAGTAACGACACTCTTGGGAATCACACCATGCCCTACGAACTCGCGACGCTGCTGGATATACTTGGTTCCCAACCGACCGGCAAAGTTCGCTCGGACGTTAAGCAGGAGGTTTCTGAAGATGACATTTGCTGGTTCGAGTTCGTTGTCAAAGATATCCAACCCACACACTCAGTGGTTTTGAGTATTGATGTCGCAGATGCGGAGGGGCGGAAATATCTCGGCGGCACGAAGGTCATTGGTGAGCTTGTCGACGACCGACCAAAAGATTCAGAAGAATACCTACATGATCAGAATGGCCAACAGATTGAGCTCTTCTTTCCAAAGTGGTGTAACCGGGGAGTCTCCCGTTGGCAGAAGGATGAGCATGTTGGCTGCCAGGGTCACCTGCATGGCTGGGATACAACCAGCAGGCGCTATCAGTTGCTGGTAACGAAGGTCCCTTTTTTCTCCCTTACCGGTACGCTGCTGATGTACCTCTTCTCGGCCGTATTTGTCTGGTGGTGGTATTTTCCACTCTGTCTGGTGTATAAGCTTTTTTACGTGGCAATTCCCGTGGGGCTTGCAGTTTGGGGTGTGGCCGCTTGGCAAGGCAATGGAGGACTCGCTCAGAATGCAATGCTGATGATTATCTTTTTGACACCCCTAGGACTGATGCTGCGGTTTTATGTCTGGGCAATCACACTAACCGATAGAATAGAGGAGTCGGAACAATCATGATCGTTATTTTGTAGAGTCCACCGATCCAGCGGCGGCCACACCGTACCCGCGGCAACCGCAGCCAGTCCGCGTTGCGACTTCACAGAAAATATACGGTTGCACTCAAAACAACAGCTACTCACTGTTGCAGTTATTTATTGTAAAAGTCAGAAATAAATGTTGCTTCGCTGCACGCCGAGAAACCAATGGTCAGGTATGAAACTTGCGTTTTCAACGCGGCATAAAAATTACAAGTACTGCGAATCAAGTCGAACTTTTAGAAAGCCTACGTGGCTCGCAGCCTGAATGGTTTCTCAGCCAAACTAGGGTGCCGTCCAATCACTTCGGCTCTCTCCCCGGACGGCCAAAATAGATGAAAACGCTTCTGAGCGAACTACATCAGAAAGTCGGCCGACAATTTACGTGAACGATCTATGTTTGTACGGAAAAACTTTCCAAGACTTGACAGCCTACCGATCGGTCGGTAGATTAAAGTTAACACAATTGAATCACAGCTTGACTTGATTACGTTCCGCGGATCCGTCGCGAATGCGGGCCGGCTATGCCAAACGGCCTACGGTACAAGCAAAGGTTTTAGAATGTAATTTGTAGAAAATGCCGAGGTCAAATTTGAAATTGGAAACCGGAGTGGCGCTCACACGAACCGAGGAAATCTATCGCACCGCTGCAGAGTTGATGGTCGAAAAGGGCTACGGAGGAACGTCGATCAGCGATATCGCGCAGGCAGTCGGTATGACCAAGGCAGGTTTATATCACCATTTTTCTGGGAAACAGCAACTGCTGTTTCAGATTTTAAATAGCGCTATCGATCAAGGGGATCGTGTCGTATCCGAACCCGTGCGATCCATCGAAGATCCGGAACAACGGTTGCAGCAGCTGATTCGATTGCAAATTCAAGGTGAGATCAGCCACGGCCTTGCGTTCATCGTTCTGTTCTCTGAACTCAATCACCTTGAACCGAAACAACAAAGGAAAATCAGGACGCGCGTCCGGAAATTCCATGGACTAATTAAACAGGCGCTGCGGGAGTTGGCGGAGCAAGATCGGCTACGCGACATGGACATCGACATTGCAACGATGCATATCATGAACGCCATGACCGGAGTCGCTCGATGGAAACATCAAAACTTTGCCAGTGATCCAGAACATTTGATTCAGGAGACGATTGCCTACACAATGGCCGCTCTTTTGAAGCGGGCAGGATGAACCATGGAAATAATTAAACCCCCTATCAACAACTCGTTACTGCTAATTTGCTTCAGCGTCAGCCTGTTTTTTTTTGTGACTGACCATGCGTTTGCAGACGATTCCCGTCAGGTGCAGATAGATGGTATCGAATTTACCCTTGCGGCTGGATTGACCCTTGAAAGAGCTGTACCCAAATCTTTGGTCAAATGGCCAGTGGCCGTCGATTGGGATTGCGAAGGTCGGTTGGTTGTAGTTGAGGCGGGTGGGGCTTTCAAGCCGATCGTCGAGTCCAACGCTAAGCTTTTGGATAAAATTGTTCGTTTAGAAGACACTGATGGAGACGGTGTTTTTGACAAAAAGAGTCTCGTCGCGGACAAATTGCCTTTGACTCAGGGCGTACTCTGTTTGGGCAAGAGTCTCCTCGTCTCGTCTCCGCCTTGCATTTGGAAGCTAACGGACAAAGATGGTGATGGGTATTGCGAGGAACGCGAAGTCTGGTTCGACGGACAAACACTTACCGGATGCGCCAACGACTTGCACGGGCCTCACCTTGGTATTGATGGTTGGATTTATTGGTGCAAGGGCGCGAAAGCGGAGCAGACACATGATTTGACCGATGGTTCGCAACTCAAGGATCGCGCCGCACACATCTTTCGCCGTCAGCTCCGAGGCGGTGCAATCGAATCGGTCATGAGCGGCGGCATGGAGAATCTTGTCGAAGTTGCTTTTACGCCGACCGGTGACCGATTCTTTTCTGCAACGTTTATTCAGCTTCCCGCCAACGGAAAACGTGATGGAATTGGTCACGCTCTTTACGGTTCGGTGTATGGCAGGAAGCATGCGGTCGTTAGCGCGAAACAAGTGGTTCGGACGGGGCCGCTAATGCCCGTGATGATTCATTTGGGGCCTGCCGCCCCTAGTGGTCTCATTTGTTTGAGCCAAGGGGATCGAACACTCATTCCGAAATCCAGCAATTTGGATGCCTCCGTGTTGGTCACTGCTCAGTTCAACCTGCACCGAGTTTCGGCTCATCGCTTGCAGCCCCATGGCGCTGGGTTCCGGGCTTCCGATCATGTATTGCTGGAGGGCGACCAAGTTGATTTTCACCCAACGGATATTCTAGAAGATGCAACTGGAGATCTTTTAATTGTCGACACTGGCGGCTGGTACGACTTGTGCTGCCCAACTTCCAGAGGTGATCAGAAAGTGGCCAATGGTGGGATCTATCGTCTGCGCCGCATCTTAACCAAAGAAGAGAAGCCTGTTGGGGCGCTAAAATCTTCCCAGCCAGCATTGATTGACTGGGTTAATGTCTCTTCCACCAAATGTGTTGAATTGTTATGCGATCCTCGACCGTGGATACGTACGCGGGCCGTGCTGCGGATCGGTAAACTCGGCGACCAAGTGGTACCCGAAATTGAAGCCGCTTTATCGAATAAGCAAGCGTCACCTGATTCAGTGAACTTGATTTGGGCTTTGTCACACATCGGTTCAGACGCAGCCTTGGCGATCGTGCACAACGTCTTGACCGATCGAAACAAACAATTAGATCAGCGACTCGCTGCTTGTCACATTCTCGGTCTCTATCGTTACGCTCCAGCGGTAAGCACGTTGCAAGTACTTTGTGAAGATTCTGAAATTCGTTTGGTTCGTTCCGCGGTCGAAGCACTGGGTCGCGTTAAAGACCCAGCTAGTGTGGAAGCGCTCATGAAGACCTCTAGTCTTACTGAATCGGACGCGATACTGCGCCACTCTCTCATCTACGCTTTGATCGAGATCGGTGCCAACTCTTCGTTGCGATCCTATCTCGACGACAGGAACGACGCAGCAACAAAAGCCATCGCATTAGTTGCTTTGAGTGCGCTTAAAGACGCCACAATTTCTTCCATGGCACTCAATGCCGTTCATTCTGAACAGCCGTCGCTTATCTATACGGCTGTAGAGATTTTAAAGCAACATCCCGGTTGGTCTTCGCAGTCGAATGATCATCTCTCGCGACTTTCCAAGGCAGCCATTTCAAAAACAAACGTTAGGACGAAATCCAATCAAGTGGCTCAGGATACCTTGCAGACCTTGCTGCGGGCGTGGCAATCACAACTGGTAGCCCGCACTTTCGTCGCCCAACAACTGCAGCGTGAGGAGCTGGATTTAGAATACAAGCTCGGATTACTAGACGCTTGGGATGGCCTTGAACTTCCCGGAGCCTTTGATCGGCCCCTCAGCCCGCTGTTATCACACAACGCAGAGTTGGTGGGAAAGAGGTTATCCAGTTTCAAGCTTTCTACACAAAAAAACCGAAGACTCGTGGGAGCAATCAAAGACCAGCTTGAGAATCTGGTAGCAGCCCGCAGCTATCCCAAAGCGGCGGTATTACTCGCCGCACTACCAGATGATTCAGGGTATTCCAATGAACAAATCGAAGAGTATCTGCTACGCAATGAATCCTATTCGCTCTTATCCAAAATGCAAATTGACAAATCGGTTGCTCAGAAGATTTTGCTGCGTCTGGCTTCCATCAGTCCGACAAACCTGCCCGATGCTGTGACCATAATCAGTCGTGCCAAACATGAAGAGCTGGATCTTCAATTGATGAAACGGCTATTAGTGCTGCCCGCAGCTAGAATGCTAGACATTGGCTTGCTGCCCACTTTATATCGCGATCGCGGCGTACCATTGCGTCAGGCAGCGACTGATGTGGAGAAGCAACTTCACGCACCTCCCGATGACATTGCGAACGCGGTGCGAGTTAAATTGGCAAGTCTTCCCGCAGGAGATGCGGTTCGCGGTCTCAAGATTTTTCGCGGTTCTAAGGCCAATTGTGTTGCTTGCCACAAACTTGGCCACGTCGGCGGCGAGTGGGGGCCGGAGCTAACAAAAATCGGCGGGACACGCTCGCGGGAAGCATTGTTGGAATCAATCCTGTTTCCAAACGTACGCATTGAGCAAGGGTTTCGCCCGCTAAAGATCCAGACAATCGATGGACAGGTGTTTAGCGGATTAGAAAATCGTGAGTCCGGCATCGTACATCTGCAAATCAACGCTGCAAAACGCATTTCTATTCCCGAAAACGAAATTGAACAAGAACAGCCCAGTAAAGTCTCCATAATGCCGACCGGTATGATGGAGCAACTTACCAACCAACAGTTGGCGGATTTGCTCGCTGTATTGAAAAACGCAAGGTAGTTACGGGGAAGCTAGTAACGTCGGCGACTGCTGGCAACTCGCCCACAAACGGGAAAGCGAAACCGAGCTTACGAGAACACGAATTTAGAACTCATTCATTTGAACAACAAAGGTCTTTCAATGACTAACCAACAAAACGAAAATGGTGCCAGCGAACGTCATGAAGGCGTACGACGACGCGAAGTTATTAAAGGAGCTGCGGTTGCCGGACTTGGCATTGCAGGAGCAAATCTCCTTCCGAATGTTTCCCAGGCTGCGCCGGCAAAAAAATCTATCTCACAGAGTCTGATTCGGGAAGAAAATGCCAAACCCGGAACCCGTGACTGGTTACTGACCAAGACGCGTACCATTCCTGGGAAAATAAACAAAATACTTGACAACGGACGCTGCGATGTGATTGAAGGCTACTGCAGTTCAAACAGCATTCGAGCTGGCGAGAAGCTGCAGATCATGGTCAGCACAAATCCGGAATCTAATTTCAAATTGGAGATTTTTCGAACTGGCTACTATAACGGCGATGGCGCTCGACTTGTTAAAACGTTCGACTCGCTCCAGGGAATGACTCAGGCCGATCCGCCCGTGGGCGAAAACTACGTTCGGGAATGTCAGTGGGTGCCGACGGTTGAGCTTGAAATACCCTCCGATTGGCTTAGCGGCGTCTATCTTGGGAAGCTAACCGCAGAGAAAAGTGGTATTCAGAGCTATGTCATCTTCATTGTTCGCGACGATCGTCCTTGTAATTTTCTGTTTCAGTGCAGCGATCTTACGTGGTCAGCCTACAACCGTTGGCCCGCCGACTTTTCGATTTATACCGATCACGAGGGGTTTTCCACAATCGGCGTGCCCAGCGGGACGGTGAGTTTCGACCGGCCTTACGGTTTGTTTACCCATCCGGTGAACAAGATGAAGAAGTCAGGCGGTTCCGGCGAATATCTACCGTGGGAATTTCCTATGGCGTACTGGATGGAGGAGCATGGATACGACGTCTCATATATCTCCAACGTAGACACGCATGCCGACCCTCAAGGCTTACTTCGTACAAAAGGTTTCATTTCCGTGGGACATGACGAATACTGGAGTCTTGAGATGTATGACAATGCCATCAAAGCGCGCGACGCAGGGGTGAGCCTCGCGTTCTTTGGTGGCAATTCCGTTCTCTGTGTCGTGCCGATGTTGCCGTCAAGTAATGGAACGCCGAATCGAAACATTCGCAGGGAAGGCTGGTTCATACCAATGCCCGAGAACATCCCGGAAGCGGCCAAACGACGCCTCATCCAAAAGAGACTCAACGACAAAAGCTTCGAACCAAATATGGGACCTGATGGTGCCCAGTTAATGGGAGGGCGACTAGACAACCAACAACCCAGCGGGCGCGGCATGGGCGTGGGCGACTGGACCTGTGCGATGCCGGAACATTGGATCTTCAGCGGAACCGGCATGAAAAAGGGGGACTCGATCAAAGGCCTTTTGGGCTGGGAGTGGCATGGAGCCCCCGCCATGAATCTCCCCGGAATGAATGTCGTCGCAGAAGGTGATGCCACAATTAAAGGAAAAACGGTTGGGCGCTATTCATCAACGCTCTACGATGGCCCCTTGGACAATGTTGTCTTCAACGCTGCCACGATCTGGTGGGCAAATGGTTTGTCCAGTCCGCCGGGCCACGTTAATCCCTCAAGGCATGGCGTCAACCAGCAAGGCCCAGACAAACGAGTCCAGCAAATTACGCACAATTTGTTTAAGCGGATGATTGGTTGACAATAGCCCAGCGATCACTTTCGCGACGTGGCAAGTCCTGACAACTCAACTCTCAATCAAAAAATTGAAGGAGCGGCGATGCCGTGGGAGAAAAGTTTTTATTCGGCTGAGGGTTTTGAAAATTTATAGAGCGGATCGTGAAATGAAAACAAAACATCAAAAAAACATCCTACTACTGGCTGCTGCACTATTCTGCTTCGTTAGCAGGACAGGCGAAGCCAAGGACTCTGGCCAACCCAAGGCGAAGCCTAACATATTGTTCATCGCGATTGATGATCTCAATGACTGGACAGGCATGCTCAAGGGTAACCCTCAAGCCCTGACGCCGAACATGGATCGACTGGCCGCCCAAGGGATGCTTTTTGCTAATGCGCATTGCGCAGCACCCGCCTGCGGTCCATCAAGGGCTGCCATCATGAGTGGAATCAGGCCGTCGACCTCAGGTAATTACATCAATAAAAGCTCGTTTACACATAACCCCATACTGAACAATTCAGTTTTGCTGCCCGAGTTTTTTCAAAAAAATGGTTACTACGTTGCCGGTGGCGGAAAACTGTTTCACGGCTATCATTTTAATGAGGAAGTCAAAGGTAGAGGGTTTGATGAGTATTACCCAAGTAAAACGCAGGATCTTCCTTCGTTCGCGGGACTCAAGTTTTCTTCCAAGCTTCCCTTAGGCGGGTGGTCGAGGAGGGCCGATTGGGGACCGTGCCATCCTGATGTTACGCTGGCTGACCACCCCGATGGTATGACTGGCAATTGGGCAACCAAAAAGTTGCAAGAGGGCAAGCTGAAGGAACCATTTTTTCTAGGCGCCGGGATCTTCATGCCTCATTTGCCCAACTACGCGCCTCAAAAATACTTTGACCGATTCCCTCTTGAAAAGATCCAGCTACCGGAAGGCTACAGGGAAAACGACTTGGATGATGTTCCCAAGGCCCATTCCAAGATGGCCCACAATCCGTGGCTGCCAAGGGTTCGCGCAACTGGCCAATGGAAACACGCAATACAGGGTTATCTGGCGTGTACCAACATGGTAGACGATGTCGTCGGCCAGATGGTCGCAGCGCTTGAAGAATCCAAATACGCTGAGAATACGATCATCGTTCTGTGGAGCGATCATGGGTTTCAGCTAGGCGAAAAACAGCGTTGGGGAAAATACTCCCTTTGGGAACGCGCCTCGCGGGTCAACCTACTTTGGGTAGCACCGGGCGTGACCACTCCTGGGTCGACCACGAATAGGCCGGTGAACCTCCTGGATATTTATCCGACCCTAGCCTCCCTGACCGGATGCAAGCCACCGGAGGGACAACTAGAGGGGAACGACCTCTCAATTTTGATGAGAGACCCTGACGCCGCGTGGGATCAGGCGACGGTCACCACTTTCGGGTTCAAGAACTACGGCGTGCGCTCCCAACAGTACCGGTATATCATTTATGCTGACGGGGCGGAGGAATTGTACGACCACACACAGGACAAGTGGGAATGGACAAACCTAGCAGGCGATCCTAAATACGCAGAAATCAAAAAGAAAATGCGGCAACAAATCCCCATTCATCATGAACCCCCCGGCGCGACTTACAAGCCGCCCAAACGATCCGCAAAGTACTAGGTTCGAATCATTGTTTCGCGGTAAAACCGTGGTGTGGCCAGTGGATGGCTCTGGAAATCGATCGAGCTGATGGTAAAAACTTTGGAAGCACGTCAGCCGTTGATGCTCTTCGTTTATTTAGGAAAATCTACCTTTGCATCTTGAGATATTGCAGCGGATTGGCAGTTAGTCGTTTCAGGATTAACCGCGTGCTTGTGTATAGATGTAGATCATCCATATTCCGTTAAATAGAATCCCACGCGAGAAATATCGCTTAAAGGCAATGGTTCCGTTCAAGCTCGATAATTGTCGAATCAAACACTCGTTTTAGGTTTTGACCCCGCGAGCTCATAATTCAGTGATTGGAGAGTGGTGGTCAGCAAAATTGCGGAGGTTGGAATAGCCGTGACTCCGGAGGCGGTAATGTTCGATCAAAAAAGTTCGGAAACCCCAGCATCAACCTTTTTTTGCCGACGATCTCGTATGTCCGAGCCAACAGTATCGCACATTAACTAGCTCTTCTACGCGAGGACGGCGGTAATTTAATTTTCTAGCGCCTCAGGCTTTCGAGCCGAGCCAAGTGAGCCGAGCCAAGTATAAAACGTTTTTATTAATTTTTATGCAATTTTAGGCAGTTAGGGTTTGCAAGTGAGAAGGGGCTTATTACGATCGCTGGGGAAGCCTATTTGAATTCTTGAGGATCCCAAGATGAAAAATCGATCAACCTTTGGGTTTGCATTACTCGTTGCTAGTTTCATAACGGCCAGTGTTTCTGGGGACGTTATTATCGTAAGCTCAGGAACGACAACCACGATTGATTTTGAGAGCACATTAGCGGGCTCCAACAATGGTGCGTTTTCGGGAGCGGGATTCACTGCTGGAGCTACGGGGGCCGGGCAATTGGACTCAAACTCTTGGTCAATTGACGGATTTAACACTAACGTGGAATTTGGTGCTAATGTAACAACGGACGATGCAGCCCGAGGAACCGACTCAGACTCTGTTGGCACGGGTGGTTTTTACGCCTTCGACGCCAGTGCAGATGGGGGATCGGTTGGAGTGGGCGTCCAGCCTGGGGGTAGTGATTTTACACCGGGAGATATCACTCTTCGCCTCCGAAACAGTACAGGATCGCAGGTCACTAGTTTTGATGTCGGGTATGCTTTGAGAGTGTACAATGACCAAGACCGCGGGAACTCATTCAATTTCCAGTACTCCTTCGACGACGCTAATTACACTGACGTCAGTGCTCTTGATTTCACGTCGCAGGCTAGTAGCAGCGGTGCTCCAAGCTGGGAACTTTCTTCCAAGTCTTCAACAATCGATGGCTTAAGCCTGGCGGATGGTGGAAATCTTTATTTTCGGTGGGTTGGCGGTGATGTAAGCGGGACTGGCTTCCGAGACCAATTTCAATTGGACGACATAAGTATTACGTTTAACGCGGCTTCTGTCCCGGAACCAACAAGCATGGCGATGTTCGCAGTTGCCGTCGCCAGCATTGGCTTTAGGCGGAGACGGCGTCGGTAGAGAACTGGCTACATTGCAAGTTTTCCATTCTGAAAATTGTGAAAAGGTGCAAGTGTCTTAAGAGATTCTAGCACGCGGTGCGGTTCTTGGTACAGCATTCATTGCGATCTAGTGCGCACTACGGTGATTTGAGGCAGGTAAAATTTAATTAAATAAGACCTTGTTGCAACTATCGATGCGGACCAACACATTGCGATACGCGTTGCTTCTTTTCATGTAGAGCTTGGCAAAAACGCGACCTCTGAATAGATTGGTCGGGTGCTCAATTTTTTCAAGTTGGATATCATTCGCTTTGACGATGCTCATTGTTTCTTTGGCCATGCAATCGGGTACAGAGTGGGTTGAATTTTGAGTCAAGTCTGGGACTGGGAAACAAAAGAGTTGCTTCCGTCGGGTTGATCCCTTCTAAATACCATTGAATCCCTCCTTCTTCCGTCTTGTGCTACCATAGTGATTCAAGTGTTTGGGCACGCAACAGGCTGTTTTCCCCAAATCTTGATTTGCCGTCCCACATTGTTTAGTTACGTCGGAAACTATTTGAGTATCGAGCCAGCGATATACCTTGGCCTATGCCATCGTGTCCGGAGCATACGATCCTGTGGGGTAAAGCTCAGTCGAGGAAGAGGGTGTTATGCACACAGTTTCTGACCTCGAAGCGTTTTCGGATGCGAGCGTTTGTAGCGATTGATTACAGGTTGAGACGGCGAAACCCGTGATTTCAATGCGACGGAATGTCTATCGGTTTTCTGAATGTTTTGTTAGGATTCCAGCAGGCTTCGGAGCAGCAGGATATTTCAATAGAGCAATCGCATGAAACACGTTCGTAATTTTTGTATTATTGCCCATATTGATCATGGCAAATCGACCTTGGCCGATCGTTTGATCCAAACGTGTGATGGAGTTGCTCAGCGTGACGTGCATGCGCAGATGCTGGATTCGATGGATATTGAACGCGAGCGGGGTATTACGATCAAAAGTAATACGATGACGCTAGATTATACGTCGGCTGACGGAACTGAGTATCAATTGAACTTGATTGACACTCCAGGCCATGTCGATTTCTCGCATGAGGTTCGTCGCTCGTTAATGGCGTGCGAGGGTGCTTTGATCATTGTCGATGCATCCCAGGGTGTTGAGGCTCAGACGGTTGCAAACCTTTATCTAGCGATGGAACACGATCTCGAGTTGCTCCCGGTTATCAATAAGATTGACTTGATTACAGCGGACATCGATCGGGCGCGCGAAGCGATTGATTCGGAGTTGGGCCTTGATCCGTTTGAAGCGATTCCGGTTTCGGCAAAAACGGGCGAAGGGATTGAGGACGTGCTCGAGGGAATTGTCGAGAAACTGCCCTGCCCCACTGGCGATGCCAACGCACCATTAAAGGCGCTCGTATTCGACGCCCATTTTGATAAGTTCCGTGGTGTGATTCTTCAGGTTCGCGTTATGGAAGGTACCCTTAAGCCACGTGACATGATCCACTTTATGCACTTGGGGCGAGATTTTAAAGTTGATGAGCTTGGGTACAATCAAATGAAGCTCGTACCAAAAAAACAGCTTAGCGCGGGCGAAGTAGGATACATCGTGGCGGGCGTAAAAAGTGTCCAAGATATTGAAATCGGCGATACGATTACACAACTCGATCGTCCAGCAGACGAACCAATCCCCGGCTATCAAGAGGCTAAGCAAGTGGTGTTCTCGTCGGTCTATCCGATGAGTGCTGATGAGTACAAGGATTTAACCAAGGCATTGGATAAGCTCGCGATTAACGATGCTGCCTTGACTTACGAAAAAGATAGCTCCGCCGCACTGGGGTTCGGGTTCCGTTGTGGCTTCCTTGGTTTGTTGCATTTAGATGTGATCCAGGAGCGATTGCAGCGAGAATTTGATATCGGTCTCGTGATCTCAGCCCCGTCGGTTAAGTACAGGTTGATATTGAAAGACGGTTCCGAAATTGAGGTCGATAATCCAAGCTATTGGCCCGACCCAATGCAAATCGATTCGTGTTCCGAGCCCTTCATCAAGGCATCGATTTTGACACCTGAAGAGTACGTTGGTCCGGTGATGGAATTATGCCGCGAGCACCGGTCCGACAGTCAGACGATGAATTATTTGTCGGCTGGCCGGCTGGAGGTTATCAGCGAAATGCCGCTTGGTGAAGTGCTGTTCGACTTCTACGGCAAGCTGAAAATGATCACGCGCGGCTATGGTTCCTTCGATTACGAACCGATCGAGTACCGGAAAACAGATGTGGTTAAAGTCGACATCCTCGTCAACAAAGAACCTGTCGACACGCTTTCCTATCTTGTTCATCGCGAGAAGGCGCGAACGCGAGCCTTACGTTATTGTGACCGCCTGGCCAAAGAGATTCCTCGGCACCAGTTCAAGATTCCGATCCAAGGCGTCATCGGCGGTAACGTCATTGCTCGTTCCACAATTGCACCTTTCCGAAAAGACGTGACCGAAAAATTGTACGGGGGCGATGTGTCTCGTAAGAAAAAACTTCTTGAGAAACAAAAGAAAGGAAAGGCGAAGATGAAGCAATTCGGAAGCGTCAATATCCCTCAGAAGGCTTTTGTTTCAGTGTTACGTGCTGACAACGATTAGGGTTCTAAAGCAACGTTTGCGATCGAAATTGTACGGGTTGCGGTGTCTTGGAATGTTCTTTTAGAGCGACCGTAACAGAGTTCGAGCATTTGGGCTTGGAACTAGATATTGCTGAGCTTTGCTTGGCATTGCGAAGGCGTGGAGTAAAGCCGTTTCGTTACTGTAGGCCTTATGACGCGACCTGAATCAGAATTCGAAACCAACGCCAGATTAATTTCTAAAGTGGCATCCCCCGCTCTTCCACCTCCTATGAAGCTCTCCTAGTGTTTTCTATCAAGGCTGACGCCTGATAGCAATCTCGTGGTTGTCAAAGTGGACGAGACTGTCCATTCGCTTCCTGGCTTTAAGGTTCCTCTCCTAGGACGGGGCGAGGACGTCTAGCAAAGTAAAACAGTGATTGGAAAATCGGTTCTCTTCGAGAAATTTTATTTTATTAAGAGTTTGAATCTAGCAGTGACTAGTAGTATTCTGATGGACGGCGCCAGTTATACAAATTGAGGAAACAGCCTTAGAGTTTTCGCAAATTTGTTTTTGGTTTATTACTTGGCCGCAACTCAGTGTCTGAACACTGTGAAATGAAGATACGAACTATCAAGGCTCGTTCAAAAACACTGTGTGTCCCTTTTTGGAAACTTACTCTCAATTTTCCCCAACATAATGTTGGCGTTCTCTATTTGTCGCCCACCTGAAAAAAATAATGATGTCCACTCAAGCGAGTATCTATAGCCTGTTGATTTTTTCACTCTCGTTTTTACCTGGTCGTGCTGATGACTCTGTGGGTCCCTATTTAGGGGCGATTACGAAAACCGAAGCGCACCTACTGTACAGTCCGGGAAAAGAGGTCGCCCAATTGCGACTGACGGTCAGTGATGATGAAGGTAGCGTCGTAGCGAATATCGAGGGTAAGAGCGAATCGGAGCACGATTTTGTTGCTAAGTTCCATATAACTGGATTGACTCCGGGCATTAGTTATCGCTACAAAATCGAAAAAATTGAGGCCGGCGAGGCAACACTGATTGCTGGAGGCACGGAGGATTTTCAGTTTTCTACGGTGCCCGAACCACGTCTCGGTCAGGTGGTCACTGCTGGTTTTGTTTCGTGCGTGAATGATACTACGGATCCTGTTTGGCAGGAGATGGCGAAACACGGGCTCAATCTGTTGTGCCTCGGGGGTGATACGCCGTACGCTGACACCGGAAATCTGGCTGATTTACGAAAGAAGCACCGACATCTGCTCCAGCGTCCCAACCTTGCTAGTCTCGGGAAAAGCGTTTCCGTGGTTGGTACATGGGACGATCACGATTTCGGTTTAAATAATGCCAACGGCAAACGAGACGCCGCTCTGAAGGGAAATACCCGTCGCGCTCTCATGGAGTACCGCGCTCACGATCAGTTCGGTAGCGGTAGTGAAGGCATCTACCACAAGGCTGATCATGGTGCCTTGGAAGTGTTTTTGCTCGATGCGCGCTGGTACTCACAAACCTCCGCCTCTCCAATCGACCCTAACCAATCAACCTGCTTTGGGAAATCTCAATGGAAATGGTTGCTTGAAGAACTTCGCCAATCCAAAGCTCCATTTAAAGTTCTTCTTCAGGGACAAATCTGGCAGGACAAGAAAAATGGGGAAACCGATGACATGCACACTTACTATGCCGAGCGAGATGCCTTATTTAATTTTATAAAAAAGGAAAAAATCTCCGGAGTGGTGTTGGTGGGTGGTGACATACACGTGTCCCGGTACCTCATGCATCCGCAGCGACTCGGTTACAACTTGCACGATTTTATCATCTCCCCCGGTCACACTAGCGTGATTCCGAGTTTAAACGTGTATCACCAGGATCTTGAGTGGTCTCATGTAAAACCTAACCAGTTTCTGATCATGTCTGCTGACACTAGGGAAACGGTTCCTGTCTTGACAGTAAAATTCATGGACAAGGACGGAAAGGAAAATCTTGTCAAAACCTTGTCTCTTGATGAGCTAACACCAGGGGATGATGTGATTAGCTTAAACCAAGGTTTGAGAGGCTATTGGGACTTTCGTGGTGACACAAAAAATCACTCCAAACTTGGCGACCGGCTCGATGCACGCAAAATTAATGGCGCGGAACTAAAGTCTGCTGGTACGCCGCGGGATGGAGTCTTGGAATTAAACAGAGCGGCAAGTCAATATTTGAGTGTGCCTCGCTCAATGCTCGATGACAACACAGAAACGTACACTGTGGCCAGCTGGATCAGGCCATCAACGCTTCCAGCCCACGGCAGTCCAGATCGTCATTTCATTATGGAGAGCTACGTCAACAATCATGTCGACTTACCCCAAGCTCTCAAAACAGGCTTAGCGATCTCGATCGGATTTAGAGCTTGCGATGACGCTGACAAGATTAATTTGCAACTTTATACAGAAACGCTTGTCCCGCAGGCAGTTGGCTCCCAACGCTCACCAGGTACTAAAATTCAGGGCGGTTTTGATTGCTTGCTTGACCGCCGACAATTTTCTGATTGGACGCACGTCGTGGTGACGTTCGATTCAAAAAAACTACGGCTTTACCTCAACGGGAAACCAGCCAAATCTTATGCTCTGCCGATCTCTGCTGCGATCGCGGAAACTGGTGGACTGATCATCGGTGGACACAGGGGGGGCACCGGTCGTAATTTTGACGGTCTGATTGACGACGTTGCAGTTTGGAATCGAGTACTCAGCAAAACCGAAATCGCCAAGTTTTTTGAAGATGGCATGCCGTCGGTTGAAGCGATTGATTAACCAGAAGACGAATTTAGGTTTTTCTCGATGTAATATTGCCGGAAGTGACCATCGCTGGATTGAAGTCAGTCAAGAAATTTTCCTCAGTTAGGGGACGAAGGGTGCTCCAAGCAATTCGGCGACAGCGTTGCACGCTGGAAGCCCCAATCGGTTGGATTCGGTGAAGTCTCGGAAAGCTATCTTTCCTGCTTCGGACGGTGTGAATTTCGTCAGTCAGTTCGTTGAGTTATCAGCCGGGAGAACCAATGTTTGGTCCAAATGGTTAGCAGTTAATTCCAGAACCGTTGTGTTGGCTTTCTAAGGAAGTTGGTGAAATTAAATTCCGCGAATGGGGGTGGGGATAAACAATGCTCGCGGTTAGGTACTGGGTATTCCTGAATTATAGAGCAGTCAGCCTACTACTCGCGTTGCGTTATTATTTTCATCCCGGCACCTTCTACTGAATCGCCCTGTCAATGATCTTCTTCAGGCCTGTCGCGTTATCAATATGACGTTCGGCAAGCAGGTGTTGAGCGGAGTTTTCTTTTATCCGATCAGGTCCCGGTCTTAATTGAGGCCAACGGTCAGCCAAAATAGATGAGAGTTGTTCTATGTCATTTGGATTGAAGAAAGTCGCATCGGGGGGCGTCTGCTCTCGATGAACTGGAATGTCTGACAAGATGATTTGCTTTCCCAAGGCTCGGCAGTCTTCCACCAGCATCGACCAGCCTTCAAAATAAGAGGGTTGGATAATGGCGGCAGCACGACGCATTACTTGAATTTGTTCAAATCGATCCAACAGCCCTAGCCAGAACACATGACCACGTAATTCAGGAGAAGTAAGCTCTGCCCTTATTTGTTTTGCGTACTTCGGGTGCCGGAAATCATTTTCATTTCCGGTTAAAACCAAAGCAAAGTCGGGATGTTGACGTTTGACTTGCTTAATCGCCATGAATAAATTCAGGTGATTTTTGTGTTTCCAAAACTGGCTGGGAAACATCACATACTTGTCCGGTAGGTTTAATGGTTTGATGAACTGAGCCGGATCCGGAAGCAACCATTCAGGATCCACGCGTGTTGAAAAGGAATAAACACAGATTTTTTCCGGATCGGTATGGAATGAGTTCAGCAGATCGTTTCTCGCGTCCTGACTACTGACGACGGTCAAGGTTGCATCGTCGATTAAGGTCTGGAAGCGCGTGTTACGGACGCGAATCTCCCGTTCAGAAAAATATTCGGGACAACGCGTATGTTGAAAATCCGGGATCCAGCCAATCCAGGGCACTGGAAAAGATTGCCCGAGCGAGGATTGGCAGGGGAGCAGGCAACGAATTTGGTTTTGCAAAACTACATCTGCGAGAAAAACCGGTTTTCTAAACCCGTCAACGGCTAGCGAAAATGATGCGATGAGTGCTTTCCAGCGATTTTTGGGCTGGCGATCAAAAAGGATGATGTTGTCGAAAGGGCGATCTAACCCGGCCCCTTTTTTTCTGTTTGCTTTTCGGCTAATGAGGAGTTGCAGTTTAGGACGATCCGGTTCTGGCAATCGCCCCACGGTTTGGGCAATTCCCCGTAAATAAAGAGCTCCGGCAGTCCAGCCAACATTGTCATCGGCAAATATGCCCACCGCTGGCTTGATGTTCATGAATCTGTAAACCATCCTGTTAGATCGGTTATCCAAACATTGTCCAACACGGGACCAGGCGCCAGGTCGACTTTGCTATTTGACCGTTGGCCATTGACGATAAATAGTAGGCCGTTGTGCCACGCTGCTGATTTGGATTTCATCGGATAGGGAAGCGTGCCAATTTGCTCCCAACGATCATGTACTAAATCGTAAGTTAGGATGACATCAGAAAGAGTCATGCGATCTCGCACGCCGCCGCACAAAATTAGTTTTTGTCCGATCTGACGAGCAGCATGTTCACTGTGCGATAACGGAATGGGCATTGAGGCCAGCGGTTGATGGTCACCAGTTCGAATATCAAAAGAAAACACATTGTCGAACACGTCGTCCATTGGCGTAGCAAAATTACAGGTGTAATTGGGGTCGTCGGGTATTGGCGGAATGTCGGTTTGCTGTCCGCCCAGAACAAATAGTTTGTTTCCCACTAAACAACTGGCAGTGTGGTTGCGAGACTCGGGTAGAGGAAGTTCTTGTGTCCAACTGTCCTCAACCGCCTTCCCATTGCAAATTTCAAGACTCCAATGATCGGCCGAAGGGGATTGCCGGTCGCACCTGGTTCCGCCCAAACAATGCAAACGATTACCGGACATGTGCACAAGCGGCATGTAGCGGACTTCCGGAAGATCGGGGAGTGAAGTCCATGAATGGTTGTGTGTGTCGAATGAAAAGCAATGCTTAACTCCCGGAGAGCAATTAGCACCCAACTGTCCCGATACCGTGAAGATAAAACGTTCGCCGTCGGTAGACATCCCTGCATGAGTTTGCGGCACTCCGTTGGGTAAGGGCGACGTCTCTGTCCACTGCTGTTTTTGCAGGTCCAGCACATCAACTCGTTGAGATACGGTTCCTAGAGTAACGTATCCCCCAAACAGATAAAGTTTGTGCCCAATTTGTACAGAACCGGGTTCCACGCGACTGCAATCAGCACGAGGCCCAACACGCCAAGTGAAATCGTTCGGTTGTCGCCGTGATTTGTTGATGTAGTTGACGTCCGCTCGATCCGCCAAATAGCGATACCACAAAGGGTTTCTTTTAATTTTTCGAGTGATCGATCGGAACACTTAAATAAACCTAGGTCTTACGTTAAGATGAAGCCGCAGGTAAGGTTATCCTATTTCGCGGTCTACGCACATCCGAGTTGTGCCTTGGTCGGCTAATTCGTTAGCGATGCACGAGGATTCAGCCATTTGGCTGGCAGGGTCGCGGGTTAACGGCCTTCGTCGCTCGTTTAAAGAACCAGGCGATTTATTTCTCAGTTTTGCGAGAAGGAACAAGTCTGGTTTTTTTGAGCTTGGACAAAGCTGGTTGGGGGAGAATCACGAGTAGTGGGACGAGCGACATTGTTGACCGTCCACAAACATTAATCCTGCGGTAGTTGACGCTTCAGCGAGTCACTTTTATATTCCAGACGTTCCGAATCTGGAAAACGGACATTGAGAGATACATTCTGCGATCGATATGGAGAATCACATGCTTAGTGATAATGAAATCATACAACTTGTAAATGATTATGGTCCGCGTGTTAATGAAGGCAGGACGATTGGTCAGATCATTGCCGATAATGATCTACCCAGACTAGCGGGAGCTACCGTACTAGAGGGAAAAGTTTCGGATTCGGTATTTAGTGACAGCTTAAAGACCAAAGATGGAGTTCCGATCCGCTTGATGTTTCGTGGGAACCGTATCTCGACTCATGATGTCAACCGTGGTGCGATTCCATTTAAAGATCAGGTTCTAGCGCAAAATCATGACCATATGCTCAATCTGGTCAGCGATATTCTCGGTTCTTCGCAATTCGAAGTAGAGGGTTTACTACCTTCTTCCACGGTCATTCCAGCAGAAAATCTAAAGCTGCTCATGGTCGAAAATGTGCAGCGGATGTACATGGCCGAAAGTTCAACTTCCACTTCGCTGTTTCAACATTGGCTGAAAGCGAAAGAAGAGGGATTATCCGTATTTGAATACGCCGGCCATGAAATAGAGGTAAATTCACTTAAACCAAATGGCAAGCTGCCTTACCTGATGGACACTCCTTCAACCAAGGATAAAGTTGATCGAACAATCGATCCGTCTTATTTGTTTGAAAATTCAGTTTGTACCGTCGGTCAGTACCAGCATCTTCGCAACGCATCTATTATGGCATTTGGGACTGTTACTCAGTACCTGCGAGAAAAAGGCATGGTTCTGGTTGACACCAAGACGGAGCATGGCATCAACGCTGCGAATAAAATTGTTGCTGCGGATGAACTTTATACGATGGATTCGTCCCGCTTTTGGAAACTGAATGACGACGGTTCAGTGATGGAGCGCGATGGTAAACCGGTTTCTTTTTCGAAGGAGTTTGCCCGCGGCATGGTAAAGGATACCAACATGCAGTTTTCAACCGAGCAGAGCAATGAAATTGGTGTCCGCTACATCGATGGTCTGCAACACCTAACGGGCAAGGCTTTCCAACCGGATCTGCGTCCACGTGACCAGCGCATTATCGAATCGACTAACTTGATTCTGGATACTTTGACGTAGGAATTAAAGCGAGGCAGTATTAGGTTGATTGAAGCAAAATCGATTCAGCAAATCTCGCGTTGTGTGACGTTTTAGGTTTCTTCGAGGAAAGAAAGATGATTCGAGCGGCGGTTTCTTTGATCTGATAGTGGTGATTTTTAAGCTTCGTAACAACGTGATCGTTAAATCCGTTTAGGAAGGGTGAGTTAGACGTACTACTTCGCTTTCTTACCCACCAAGCTTGATTCGCATGATTGTCGTCGGCTAAATTTGGTAGCAGGATTGAAACTTAACGTTTGGCGTCGCCTCATGTTGTGGAGCGAATTCCGTATCTGATTAGAAGTAAATAACTCCACGGCGTGATTTGCGGTCCATTTGGGGCGCCGTTTAACGAAGCACGATCGTTTGATTTATTTCATGGCAAACAAAGGACTGAACCGATGAGTCGTTTTTGTTTCTGTTTGATCGCGGTGCTTGTCTGTTGTTCAACGGCCGAAGCGCAATTCCGAAGATTTGCTAGGCCGCGTGCGCGGCAATCAGAACCGCTCAAAAACACAACCGAAATGGTTGGCTCCGTCCTTGCCGAGGAGATGCCTAAAGTAATTGTTGAAGGTTTGGCGGATGAGATTGCAATTACTATGCGGGCAGTATCGCTTAATGCGAAAATTCAAGAACGGCCAATTACTGTTCGGGTTGCTTCTTATAATGTCGAGTTTGGGAGAAGCACAACGCCCGAACAAGTTGGGGAGATGTTCAAGAAATACAACCTGGATGTAATTGGGTTTAATGAGGTGCCCGATGGCGACTGGACAACTCGCGTTGGCAACGTTTTGGGAATGCAACACAGTTTTGTGGGCAAGGTTTCTTCTGCGAACCATAAGGACAAATATAAATCCATTCTCAGCAGAACACCGTTAGAAGGTACTGAAGAATACAAACTCGCTGGCCGGGGGTGGAATCCTTCATCAGTTGTTCGAGCCGTAACTCAGATTGATGGTGTTTCATTTGCATTCTATTCACTCCACATTTGCAAGTCGGAGGCGACGGATGGCCAGGCGCACAACCTTGCAACCAAAGTTCTCACCAAAGAGGTAACTGAGCGGGTTATTGTAGTTGGTGATTTCAACAACCAAATTGGCGATGCGGCCATGAAAACGGTCGAGAAAACAAGGTTTAGACCAACGTGGAAAGATCTGAAGATTGATGTCTCTGAGGAATTTACATACAACGCCCAGGACCCCCAAAAGAACCTCGGTGTGATCGATCACATTTTGTACAACGATTTGTCTAACGCTCAGGCAACCGACGGAGGTATAATCGAGCTTAAGATCCCTTTGTCCGACCATAAACCTATCTGGGCTGAAATAGTATTTCCTCGAGATATTCAATCAGTGAAGAGCCCCCCGTCCGAAAGATAATGCTCCGAAGCTGTTTTACAGCAACGCGTTAACAACCGCCGTTTAACGCAGATGTTTGGTGAACCAAAGATGCAGTCGTTTGAGGGCCAAGAAAAATAGACTCACCGTTATGAAGAATCACATCCTTTTTTTTATTTTCTTGGGAATGTTTTGCCCAGTTTTCCCAAAATTCGTTGTTGCAAACGATTGGCTTGATCGCTCATATCAAGCCTTTGAGTTGGCTGACAAAGGTCATGATCTGACGTCAACCAAGCGGGGTGAGGGAACTTGGACTATTCGCACGACGGGATCTGACCCCTATGTTCAAACCATCGGATTGGTGGAGAAACTAGATCCGTTCACTGGCTATCGGGTCATGTTCGAGTATCAGAGTTCAACTGATCTCAGGAAGTTTCAGGTACTATATCAGACTCTCAATGGACTGCAGGAATCTAATCAAGTTCTTCCCGCATCGGTTGACTGGCGTTGGCACTCGTTTGAGCTTGGCAAAGGCGAAAAGGGGTTGGAAGAGTTGGTACAGTGGTTGCGGTTTGACTTCGGTGATCAACCTGGGCAAACGTTTCTCATCAAGAACCTGCGTTTGATAAAGGTAAAACGTGAATTCGACCCCAGCGTTCTTAAGCACCTGGCCTTTTCACTGAAAGCAGAAGGTCACCAAGCTTCCGTCAAAACTCTTGCGGAGGGGGGATGGGCCATCTCGACCGAAGGGAACGATCCATTTGTAATGGCCACCGAATGGACTGGTAAGTTTGAACCGGACACGCCCTATGTTCTCGCTTTTGAATATCAGGCGCCACCCGATTCGAGTCCGTTGGTGCTCTATTTTCGAACTGATTCAGGGGTGCGAAATCAAACACTTGAGACTTCACCTACCGATGGCTGGACGTGGCACCTCCATGATTTATCGGTCAACGGTGGGGGGCTTGGTGAGGCATTGAAATGGGCCCGAATTGACTTCGGCACTGAACCCGACTTCACCTATCGCATTCGTAACTGTCGCCTGATCCCCGCGAGCCGAGAATTACGTCAGCGAGTCAGATTGGGCCAAGACTTTGATGAGTTGTCACGTTTCGGGATAGGTCTCGGTGGCATTAAGCCGCAGGAAACTGCGATTGAAACCGTCAGAGAGCAGGAAGAACGTGGCATCGCGGTAACGCTCAGCACTTATCGCCATTTAGATCTTGATGCCGAGACTAAGCGACTTGCTAAGGAAGTTTCCTCGAGTCCGCCCGTTCCTTTGGGGCCACGAATCGTAGCGGGTGAAGGTCAGCATCCAGATAATCATACCGTCGTACGTATTCTTTCGCCCTACCAAATTTGCGAAACTCAATTTCTCGCCTACCCTTCCGAAATTCGCGGAGGCGTTGGTTTGGAGACTGGGACAGACGATCAAGAAAAAACGTTTATCCTCTGTTACCCGCTTGTTTGCGATCGCACGCGCGAACTCCGTCTGTTTTCTGAAAGTGGAGCAAATCGAGGAGCCGTTGCGGTACCGGAAAATTTGCTGCCGCCCTTCACTGTATCTGTGGGCGACTATCGGACCGAAGTAACAGGAGACGAGATTGCCGTCGCTTCGAGGTACGCTTCAACGGCGAATCCGACAGTCTACCTTTTGTCGCGAACCGGAAAGGCTTTAGAAGTCCTTCAGGTCCCAGGCGAGAGCGAGGGAAGCAACCAACGCGAATTTAATCTATTCGCAAAGACTGATGGGAAGACGGATCAACTGTTTGTTCAGGACCTTACGGAAAAGTTAGCTTTTAGGATGCTGTCCAGAGAATTCACGCGTCCGGTCAAGTTCACTGATTCGCCCGCTGGTTCGCAACTTTTCGATACCGCCTACTCCGACCGAGAATTCAATCTTGGATTATCTGAATCCGTTGTTTCTACCTTGCATCGGTGGAAGCGGGGGAATTTACTACCAGCGTTAGATGCCGGTCGGATGGAAAACATACTATGGTTCGATCCTCAGGAAGTCCACAATGGAAGCAGGGCTACATGGGGAGCCTTCTCCGACGGACGTTATATCAAGAATAGTCTCTACAACTTTCTAGGACCGGCCCAGTACTGGTCACCGCTCGTAAAGACCGGGGAAATTGAAGAGCGTAGTTTCGAGCAATGGACGAATGGTATCGACTGGGATCGGAGTGCATTTGGTGGGCCGCATCGAAAATCGACCGATGATTACGAGCAAGGTGTTCCAACGGTGTGGAATGCTTGTTTCACTCATCGCTGGAATATCGGGGCGTCCAAAGCCCTGGCGACTCAAACTGATCCAAAGACCTTGCTGCCCCGCTATCTTCTTCTCGACCGAAAGAACGAACCGACCGGAGGTGGCTATTTCGAAAAGCGACTCTTTGACTATGGCACGCAGAACTTCGAACAGGAATCAATCGATCGCTATTACACGTATGCTCAAAGAGCGTGTTATAGAAAGCTTGCTCCCTACTACCGAGCGACGCCGGAAATGACGGTAGCCGTAGAGCCAAATCACGAAAACGAGATCGTATCTGGCCGCAATTCCGTTGGCGATTACAATCCCAAGAGCATTGAAGGCTTCTACCAATATCTGCTTTCGCTTTATCAAGATCTTGCCACGATCAATAACAAGATGGGCACCGCGTTTAGCGCTGACTTCTTCGATGCTCCACGCGGATTGCTTCGCGGCGCTTGGGATCGGTACGAATCGGATAACTTGTTCTTCCGCGAGTGGGTTGAATACAATCGAATTCAAGTATATCGGCGAGTCGGCGGTAGTTATCGAGAGGCGCTGCTTGCGGGGTTTCCCCCAGAGTTAATCAAAAGTCACCAAATTCCTGACCGTTATGTCTTTGGTTCAATCGTGGGAATTTCCGAGCGTGACGTTCGCATCTCGCCGATCGACTGGTTGCTTACCACCGGAGCTGGTTTCGGGTTCTCCCGTTACGGAACTTATTACCAACGTAAACACAACATCGGTCAGGGTGCGTATAGTTCAGGATTCGATGGAATGTTGATTGGCGAATATGCGTCGCTCAATCCTAGTCTTGATAAAGCTCTCGGCCAATTGCTTTACCTGCGGGATCATGGCGTCTCCGCGCTCCACGTCATGTGGTGGCCAGAGGATCTTGATCGAGGTTACAACGCAGCGCAGGCTGGTGCTTTGCGACAAATGATTGCCAAACATGATAAACCAAAACCTGGCCTTGCTGGGGGCATCGCTCAAGTAAGGGCGTGGCGGGGAGGTCGTGAACCTTTTGAGATCGCCAGTCTGGGGACGGGCTCTGAACATACTGGCTTGTTGAAAAGCCTGCGTCAGGATGGTTCCTTCGAAGGCTCCGTTTACGTAGTTCCCTTCCACGCTCAAGTCGCTGTAGAAACGTTGAACGAGACTCCTTCGCTGGCAATTGGCGTTAACCCTGTGAATTTGGCGACGGCGAAAGAGCTTCGTCAGGGGGCGGTGCTTGAAACGACCTTTCGGATCGGTAAATTGGAAAAATCTGGAACGCTATCGCTGAATCTTCTTCACGATGGAGTGGTTTTGAAGGATGCGTCTGTCTTGCTAAACGAACTCGAAGAAGGCCAGGAAGTTCGTGTCGTCCATAAGGTACCACTTATTTTAGAACAGCTATCGCTTGAGCTTGTCTCGACCTCGGGAGTGGGGACCATTGAAAATCTAAAAGTAATTCGGCATCAAGATCAGGCGATTAACCTAACTCGCAATCTGATGGAAGGGCGACGCCATCAAGGCGGGGTGACTTTCGCCCTGATACCACAATCCCGAGAAGACTAAAAAAGACAAAGGCTTCTCGGATAAAGTCCACCTCGTAATCTTCGATTCGAGTGATGGTTCTGAGATCACGGGCCAGCCTATCGAGTCTTTGCAAGCTTGCTTTCTGATTTTACGCCCTGGTTTTCCGCGCAGATTATCACGATTTCTTTGTAGACTTTCTCAGTGGATAGATAACGCGAGGTTAAGAGAATCGAACATTGATTTGCGAGTCGGAGATCGGTCGAGTGTTTTTTGGAAAACACTCAGCCGATCCGAGCCGCGCTCAGATTACATTGCTATTACAAGACCAGTTTCGATCCTGTAAGGCTCAAACGACCAAAAACGTTTTCCGGTCCAATTCGATAGACCCAGGCTTGTCTGAATCAACGCCGTTCAAATTTGGTTTAAAAAGAGTTGCAATTGACTCAGCCAATCCCCGTTGGAGCTGCTCGCAAACTATTTAGCCGCGCTTTGGCTGCCTGCACATTCGAGTAACAATTTTACCTCGTCACCGTGTTTGCGGAACACGTTGCCCCAGTACCCACCATCAAGGACTTTGCCATCACTGGAGTTTAACCACCAAATTCCAGAACCGCAAACCAACTTGGTGTTAATGGGGGAAGTGTGGAGCACGCGAGCCTTTAAAACACTGCCATTGGCAATGCCAACTTCACCTGTCCACTTCGTATCAAACGACTGTTGGATTGCATTATGAGCAACATGGACACCTGACAAGCCCGAAACGAGGCGAACAGCATCGGCAGTAAACTCATTCGTCAACGCTGGTACATCGCCGCGATTATAGGCGTCTGTAAATCTTTGAATGGAGCGATTGATTCTTTGGAAATCTTTATTTTTCTTTAGCTCATCCGAGGCTTCGGTCACCGCAAAAGTCGGTGGGGCCATGGCATCAAGTTGCTCTGCGTATGCCGACTGCATCAAAAACTTCGCGTTTCCATCTTCCAACCTGAGCACATCACCCCACTTGCCTGAGCGAACGACTTTACCGGCCTCGTCCGATACGGTGAAAATGCCGTAGGCCAAGATAGTACTTGGATCAATGAACCGAGCGTCGAGTATTTCTCCCACGAGCGTGGAATTGTCTGGAGTGGAATCGCCTTGGAAAGATGCCATCAACGAGTCCTTGATCGCCTTGCTTCCTTGTGCGGGTCCGGCAGCCAAGCTCACTGAGCGGATTCCGCTGTCCACAAATTCACCCATCAATGCGTCAATGTCCTGATTCTTAAAGCCAGCTACCACTCGGTCAATGTGCTCCTGTACCTTGGCCTTCGCATATTCTGGACCGGGCATGTTGGCCAGATTGCTGAGATCCGGCTCGTACATCCATGTCTCGGTCTCAACGATTGCGTTTTCTTGCATAACGGCGTTATGTTCTTGGAGGTATTTTTCCCATTCACCTTCACCATGCAGCTCAATGAACGCTTGCCGCACGGCGTTAACGCCCGGCATGTCAGCGGTGTCGTTGTAGGCCAGTGTTTCTGCATAGATCATAAAATCACCGCCATCCTCCAACCGTGAGATACTGAAATCGACCGGTTCCTGAAGATGATCAAAGGCAGCAATCAATTTCGTATAATTGGCTTCCAGTCGCTGATACATTCCCGGCTTCATTCGCCAACGCCGATGCTGGGAGAATCGCGGGTGACCAGTGGCGGTGATTCCTTGGGAGGACAATCCGCTAATTGGCCGCCAGATTTGTTGGTTGCCAGATTTTTCCTGTAGGGGCGAGATGTTCTTGAGCCAGTGATTCGCTTCCGGAAGTTCCCAGGATGCGGAGATACCCTGAACCGGATGAACGGGGTTGGTGTACGTCTCTTTCGTTGTGCGAAACCCTCTCGCAAATTGATTTGCTCTTGGTCCAGTCAAAATTCTCCATGTTCCCCATTGAGCTGAGTCTTCGGCCATGTTGAATTTCAGTTGTTTGTCTTTCACCGCCTGCCTCCAGTCCGCCACATTTTCAGGAACGACTTCAATGAATCGGAAAACAAAGAGCGGCGATTCCTTGGCTTTGATTTCATTCTCCTGGGCGCTGCCAACTGAGATGCCGCCGATGATGGGCAATATCCCAACCGCCAAGAGTGTTAAGACTGAAAACAGAGATGCAAACGAGGGTCGCAACGGTTCAAACTTCATACTTACAAAACCTATTCCAAAGATGGGGCTAAAACTAGTTCTCAATTGTTAAATGATTTGCTTCCGATTTTGGTCATAGTTTAAGAAGTTGTCAAACTTTTGGATTGTTATCTTATCCAATTGGTACAGTGGTAAATGTCCGGTTAGAATTTTGCGTTGCTAGTTTCAACTCATTATTGATTCCACTGGTTTTGCTTCAACTCGAAAAGCCGATGGCTCCTTGTAACCGGTGGTGTCCAATTATGAGCGCGTATTGATGGTGATTGAAGAAAATTAAATCGATGCTGAGGCGAAGTAACCAGTTCAAGCAAATTGACGAGATTGCACAGACGGATCGAATTAAGATATTATTTCTCGCAAAATTCGGTGGATTGTTGATTCTCCATTGAACCGGTGGTTGGTTTAGTACAATGCCGTCAGAATAAATTGCCTTAACTTTTGTAGAGAATATCGCGTGTTACAAATTTCCATTGTTCCAGTCACTGAATTTCAACAAAACTGTTCTATCGTTTACGACGACCAAAGTCTGGTTGCGGTAGTAGTGGATCCTGGTGGCGAAGTTGAAAAAATTGCTGCGGCCGTTGATGAACTTGGTGTAAAGGTAGAAGCGATATGGCTTACTCATGGCCATCTGGATCATGCAGGCGGAGCTGAAGCTGCCAAAAAGCAATTCGGAGTAGATATCATCGGTTCGCACATCGCCGATAAAATTCTGCTAGACAACATTGAGATCGCTGCTGCAGGTTATGGATTGACCGGCATGTATAATGCTTGTCCAGACCGCTGGTTAGAGGAGGGTGATTCTCTGAGTGTTGGTGAGCATGAGTTTGCAGTGCTTCATTGTCCCGGCCACGCTCCAGGCCATGTCGTTTTCGTCAACCATGCAAACAAATTTATTTTGATGGGCGATGTTCTTTTTCAAGGCTCCATCGGTAGAACTGATTTGCCGGGCGGGGATCACCAGACGTTACTCGACAGTATTTCGAACAAAATTATGACGCTCGACGATGATTATCAATTTGTGTGCGGTCATTCGGCACCATCGACGGTTGGTGCGGAGCGTCGGACCAACCCGTTTCTGAATTAGCTGGTGCCATTCTAGCAGCGGCTTGTGATCGAGTTTTAATCCGTTCAAAATTGCGCGATTTTACGGTGATGAAAGGTAGTTTTTCATTCAAATTCAATATCAATTGAGTTGGAGGGCGGCAATCCAAGACTTGTTCCAGCGTAGCGCACCGAATAATTGGAACCAGTTCTCAATCCGTAAACTTCTTTCAAGTCAAATGTTACGCTCAGCATCCACCCGGGATTCAGCGTAGTGTAATCGCCGTTTTTTTTATTGGGCGGGTTTCTCTTAACCATCATTCCCAAATAATCAATCTTTTCCTGTGTGCCGGCGATCTTGAATTGATTCGCCGTCCAGGTTCTTTCAAGCGGACTTTGCCACCAGCAAAAGTCAACTGGCCGATCGGATGTATTACGAACCTCGAAGATCATAAGTGCCTTTCCATCCTTCCGTTCCGACTTAGGGCACTCGCGAATTCGTACCTGGAGACCGGAGACTTTTGCACCCCAAGGAATATCTGCATTTTCTTTGGACTGGGCCTGAAGCACGGGTAAAAACATAAAAAAAGTCAGAACGACGATGAGATGCGATGTGAAACGAAATGTCTTCACGAATATTTTTCCTTTTTAAGATTTAAATTTGAATGGCCCTCGCGGAGGCATTCAGCTGCCGGAGTTAGTCTGAGGGTCAAAGCGATAATCAATACAACTTAACGATCTCTAATTCTGCACTCAGTTTCGTGTTGGTTAGTTTGAACCACCTCGTCTAGGTTCGGATTCTGAGCTGGTAAAACTAACAGCGGTCCGTGGAGCGGTGTCAAAATTCGACTTGAATTGCAGGATATTTCTCGAAATGAGACAAACAACAATCTCACTAATTGCTGATTAAACTTTGGGTTTAAAATGCCCTTAAAGTACCAAATTAAACTCGAATCGATTTTTTTAAGCGTGACGCCCAAGATTTCGACTTCCAGTAGTGAATTAAACGTCTTGAACATGAATATCTTAGAGAGAATTTTTATTATTTTCTTTGAATCCCAGCGGCCGGCAGGCGTCTCACTGATGTGGCAAGAACCTAATTCACCTTTGGGGCTGGTTAAGCCTTAATGCAATGTCGAGTGAGGCCCGAATGGAATTTATTGTTCGTACGCTTTTACTATCTGGACGCTTGAAGAACCGCATTCCTTGATTGAAGAAACAACCGCAGTTTAGAACTACTCACGTTCAGGAGTTGCTTGTTGCGCTGTAGGCGTTTACTGCTTAGGCTTGGCAAGTTTACTGGTAACGCCGTTCAATTTCGAGAGATTGGGCGGTTCGACCTCATCGCGGACGGTAAGGTCGGCATAGATCACGCGATATGGTGCTGACGTTTTAGGTTTGTACCAAAAGATCGGTCGATCAGGCGTACCGAGTCTCACACCAGTTCCGCCATAATGGGCATCCCATTTTTCGTCTGCGGCAAGTCCCGTTGGGAAAGTGCCACCCTGAATCACTAACAATTGGTCAGCTGTCTGCTCCGCTTGGGAACGCGGTTTCTCAGCGGAAATGTCGTGTTTAATAGAGTGGTTTAGATATTGCAAATTCGCTTCGGCTAAACCCTGTTCATCAAGGCGAGTGGGGAACTCCCCATTTGCGCTCTTGGCGTACATTTCTAGTGAGCGGATAAAATCTTGTTCGCTACCGCCTGTGATTGGGGAATCTTCATTTAGGATGCGGTACCCAGCTGGGACTTCAAGGCTGAAAAGTAATGGATCCAAATCGATGTTGAACTCATGGTTCTTGAGCACGAGTTGATTGTTCTCTGCGACAATCTCTATAAGAATCGGGAACGCTGTCTCCGCATCAGCCCAAATTTTTGTTGGCAACGATTTCGATTTGAATTTAAATCCAACCAACTCCTGGCCGTCAATTATTTTGAGACCGAGGTTCTCCACGTTATGTTCTGGATCCTCCATCGCGATGCGCAATTCTCTTCGCATTTGTTCAAATTGATCAAGTTTAAGAACGTTGTCGCCAAGCTGGGCGACGGATACGGTTATTGCAAGTTTTTCATTTGAGAATAGGCTCATACACTGGCCTTGAGTGTGGTCAGCAATTGCCACCCAACCATTGAACTCTAGCCGCTGTTTCCCTGCAGCGAGGAAAATCTTAACTTGTTGATCATCGCCGCTATCACTTTTGATAAACAAGTCCCATTGGGCGGTACGCGCATTTACAATGTGTGCTACCACATCCTGCGCTGCAACTTTTGAAGAGTCGGGCTGCACAATCCAAACAAGGCAGATCAGCAAGGTGGCTGCCGTCCAATAAGGAATATAGTATTTCGTCAGCATCTTTCGTGTTTGATTCACGATTACTATCGGGGGGCGGGAGCGAGATTGGTTGTCAAATTCTGCAAGAACCTGTTCCCTAAGTCCTCGCCGGTATCCTTCCTCTGGCATAGCGTCCAGTGGCAAATTCCTAAATAAATTGTCCCAAGACTTGTTTGAATCTGGCATGTCAATTGACTCCATGTTTCGTATCGGACAATGCGGGTTTAGAGGTTTCGTGATTGCAAAGCCGTGCTTTCAATTTTTCTAAAGCTCGACTCAACGTGACTCGAACCGATCCCGCTTTAAGCACCAGTACATCAGAAATTTGATTATGGCTTAGACTGCCAAAAAACCTTAAAGAGATGATGGATTGCTCGCGTTCGGATAACTTTCCGAGCGCTTCGTAAAGTGTTTGCCAGTCAAGCTGTGTGTGACTGTCGATAATTGCTTCAACTACCGATGACTTGATTCTGCCCAACTCCACAGCCGATTCGAGTAGTTCACGTCGTCGGATTGACTTCCGAAGGTGGGCGTTGATTTGATTAGTAGCAATTCGAAACAACCATTTTCGAAATTCCTCGGTACTTGTTCCCGGGAAATCCTGAATACTTCCAGCAACTTTAAGGAAAACTTCGGAAGTCACATCCTCTGCGCTTGTTCGACGCACCAGACGCCGCTTGCAGTAGGCAAATATTTGTGGGTGAAACTCGTCAAAAAGGAGCCCAAATGCTTCTCGATCGTGTCGGGCGACCGACACTAGCCCATCCGTTTGAGTCGCTTGTTCCATTGTTTTTTTTTGGGTCATCTTAAGAGTATCAATGCGCGAGAACTGAAAGTGTTACATAGAAACTAAAGTTTTTTTAAAAAAATGGCGGTAGGTTTTATCCAACTCCAATCCTTCGAATGAACACATTGTGGATTGTAAGCGAACAGAACGTTTGGCATTTGAAAAGCAAAGCAGAATAATGCTGCCAAGATTCACAGTATCAGGCCATTTCAATGTTTTAGGATTTGGTTCCTCGTTGCCCGCGACCTTAAAAGTTCGACGATGAATTTAACTCTGATGTGTCAACTGACACTGGTGGGTTTCGGTCTAGGTGGAGGTGGAGGTGGAGGTGGAGGTGGAGGTGGAGGTGGTGTTACTAACTTTTGGGGTGTTGGTCACGTTTGTGTTGCCTTGAATACACGCTAGTGCTCGTGCTGCTTTGTATGAGGCATCGGACAAGTAAGCCCCAAGACCTATCGAGGTGGCCGACGATAGAGTCGGGAACTACGAATCGCCAAAACCAGAGGCTGAAGTGACGATCCAACCGCTGGGGTGGCGCTTAGCCTACTTTTGAGGGTCATTTTTTGACAGGCAAGAGGATCTTCCGTATCATCACGGAAGTTACTATTTCCGGTGGACTAATTTCTTTGTGAATCAACTCAGCGTTACCCTCATTACCATGCGATGGTTGCTCTTGGCACGTTGGTTTTTTCGGAAATGTACAGGCGAGAAGAAAAGCACTTTTGCTGTTGGGGAAAAGATCCAATGCAGGGTAGTGGTACTTTTTCAATTCAGGCGATTGAATGTCGCGTAGAACTCACGAGCGAATGAGTTCCTGATGCTCTTCTACCCTCAACGCGACAATTTCGATTTTCCGCGACGACGAACCGACAGGCCGAGCAGGCTCAACCCCAGCATGGTTAAGGATGAGGGCTCTGGTACGGCGGTAATATTAAAATCGCGTATCGCAAAACCCTCGCCACTCTGGCCAGCAACATTGCGGGTGAAGCTGACCGCTAAATAATCGTAGTTGGCAAGCGTCCCGGTTGAGTTAAGACGAAAATTTGCGTTCGCCTGCGTTCCATCATTTGTTACGCTGAGGCTGATGTTATTCATAGTAATGGCACGCGATGCTGCATTCGAACTGCTGCCCGCGCTCAGAACCGAACCGTCTTTCAGATTGTATCGGATGAAGTCATTATATTCAGAGCCGGTCAATGCGCCCCAGGAGTTTCCCTCTTGTGAAACAAGATCAGCAACGACTGTATTGGACGTAGACGAAACATCTTTAAAGCCCCATACATGAATATATAGATCGTCTTTTCCAGCGCCTGCAGCGGCTCCCCATGCTGAATAGTTAAACGAAAGGTTGAGCGCATTTTCATTCGTCAAACCCTTGCCTGAGAGCCTCAAGATTTTAAAAAGTGGCCCCTCTGCGGTTGACCCATCGGGCGTTCTGCCATCGCCAGTTTGTGTGTTGAAGATCCAACTATTGCCAACGCCGTGTGTCCAACCGGTACCACTAGCAGCCTGCCATAGTGCGTCATCTCTCACTGCTTGAGTGTCACCTTTATCAAGGCATTTTCGGCGCCTTCAGCAAAGGTTGTGTCGTAAAGAATAACATCGGCCTCGGCGACCAAAATTAACGATGCCGTCAAAATAAAAGCTACGGTGGTCGCATGCTTGGGGATACTGTTTAAGATGTTTATTTTCATTAGCCTCAGACCAAAAATTTTGACAGTGCTGTTGTTTGGCACAAGATTGTTGGCCTGGGGGAAGAAATCAATCAATCAATCCAATCGGGAATGCGAGGATTTGTCGATTTTTGGCTATTTCCACCTGAAAGTTGGAGTTTGCGACTGCAATTCAAAGTAGTTCGCTTACTAGGATTTAGAACGTCGGAATTAAGCTGGTTTTAACGCAGGCTATTTACCTAGAAACGGAAAGCGCCGCCGATGCCGGTGAAGAGATCGTCCGACGACTCTGTTAGACCCCAGCCAATTCGAAAATCAACAACGACATTCGGGTTGATAAGGTAATCCACTCCAGCGTTGATAAAGCTCAGGCTGCTTTCATCTTCTCTTCCATAAGTGAAAATCCCGAACCACTCGAAATAGCCGGTGGTTTTTTCGGTCATTTTGGTTCCCAAGGCGAAGGACTGAGTCCAGGCAATGAAATGATCTTCCAAATCAGTATCGATTTCAATAAAGCCGATTTCGCCCAGACCGTTTGCATTACCGCCTGTCGAACCCGAAAACGATAGTTTCTCGTCTAGCTCCCAAGTATAGATGTAGTCGATTCCTGGTTCCCAACGTCCGGTGCTTAAAGAATCCGCTCCCGTTGGCGCGGACAGCCTAAGTTCAACCGCAGATTCTGGTCGACGACCTTGTGGTTCTGTAAGCTGGTATTTTAAACCAAAGATCATGTCTTGGCCGCCGTCGAAGTCTTCTTCCTCATTGTTGTATTTCCAGGCGTAGTTAAAGCGAGTTCGAAACTCAGTACGCTCACTCAAGCCGACTCGAAGCAGGAGTTCGGGAGCAGCATAAGTTATTTCGCGTTCCACGTCATTTTCGAGTGTTGAATAGAACATACCGTACTCGAGTTGGCGAACACCTCTGCCTACCACTTTGGCTGATTGGGTGAAGTCATGTCGGTCGGTTTCGATTGGTTTATCGAATGGATTTTTTGATTCTGCCGGAGGAGAGGCAAATCGGTAACCCGCGCTTTCTAATGCAAAACGACTGTCTGAATTTGACGCCATCGGCTGACCATGAAGTGGCCTGCGATTTTGCAATACCGACGATTGGAAAACCTGAGCAGTTACTTGATTCGAAAGAAGAGCAACTGTGAATACGCCAGCGATGGCGATCATTTTTAAACGACCCATTTTTAACCGAACCTCAAAACCTAAATCTGATTGTTGATTAAATTGCAAACAGAAACGGAACGATAAAGTTGCTCAATTGGTGCTGCTATTTCGAAACTTCGTTGTGGGTTTTATCGGTGAGGAGTGGGCGGGTTTTGAGGGTTTCTGCCCTTGTTAGGGTTGGGAAGTTTTTTAAGTCGGCCTGCAGCTAGTAGTTCGACTCGTTTGCTCGGCAGTGGCGTGCTGGGGAACTGAGAGGTGGCTAGGGGCGCGTAATTGGTTTGATTTTGTATGCCTATGAAATCGCCAAGTGTGACCAACAAATCAGAAGGGGTTAGGCTTCAATTCAGGTAAGAAGGCTTGTCATAGGCGAATTATGCGACATGATTAGGACGCCTCAACCACAACCAAATAGACTGTTTGCCGAATGCGATTCACGATCAAGACACTTTTTATTATCACATTATTGATTGGTGGTTGCTGCTGGTTTTTTCTGCCCTTTTCTCCAAAGATTGAATTCCACGGAGATGATGGCGTTCTAAGCTCCCTTCGTTATCCAGATCCCTCTTCAAGCCGAGTGAAGGTCAAATTTACGAATAACGGTATCTCGAGTATTTATTATCCTGCCGCTCCCTCAGCCGAACATTTGGTATCTAGTTTTGATTTGGTGCATGATGGGAAAGCGATCGTACAAATGAATCCTCATTGGTTGAAGGTGGATTCATACAACCGTTACGTGAAGAAAGCGAGACTTGCACCTCGCGAATCCGCTTTCGTAGACTTCAATTTAACCAGCGGCTATTTTGGTTTTTGCATTCAGTTTGAAGTAACTGATTGGCGAGGGCGCAAAGCAATGGTTAAATCCAAGTACATTCATAATGATCAGGTGTCACCAAATTTATAATCGGTAAGCTGGTAAGCATTAAGAATCTATCTAAACCTCACATTGCGATTAAGCCTGCCAGTTAAAAATAATGTGGTTGATCGATGAGTCGTGTGTGGTTCTTAATTGTACCGAAATGTCTTTCCAAAAAGCCTGATTAGTTGGCGGTCGCTACTGCTTTCGAGGGGAATGCAAGCGCCATCAATGCCTAAGTAACTGCCCGTGAGCCTGTTTTTCAAGATTGGAAACCGCAGGAAATTATACGGGTTAGATTTAAATTCGCTTGCTGAATTTGCAGGCCACTGTTAGCGGTTTCCTGAGATTGATTTTTGCGGTTGCTGTGAATCGCACCGGCAAAAACAGGAGGGGCAATTTTGTCAATACAAATCCCTGCGTTATTTAGTTTAGCCGGCGTGGCTAGTATAGAGTCGCTTTTGATAAAAAGCTGGCCAAAACTTTTACTAGTGTGATCAACTGCCTGAACGGGATTTAATTTTGGCGAATCAAAGAATCCCTGTATTAATAAATGTTGCGTACCTAAATAGAGTATGTTGGTGGCTTCGAAGATCGAGCGAATGTTGGGTTTAATTTTAAACGACGCGTTTGCCAGTCATTACAGCGAATGGAAAAATGCGTGATTAGCGACCGACTAAAAAATGAATTTTCGAGTATTCAGTTTGTGACCCTTTTGGTGCTTGTCTTATGCTGGAGTACTGCGGGGTTGGCTGACTGGCCAGAGCATCGCGGTAATCTTCAGAGAACCGGTTATCGCGAACAACCTTTAGTCTCAAAACATTGGGTTCCGTTTTGGAGACACGACAGCCTCAGTCCACCGAGACCTGCGTGGCCTGCTCCAGCCAAAGGAAGCTTATGGCAAAAGCTCGACAAGATCGATGCGCGGGTAACAGACGATACTGCTGATGTCCCTCTGGTGGTTCGCGATTCGAAGGGAAAGTCTCACGTGTTGATTATTTCCTCGGCTAATGATCGTTTGATTTCTGTAAATCCATCGAATGGGGAAATTCGTTGGCAGTGTGTCACTAGGGCGCCTACTCGCTATGCCCCCTCCGTCTCAGCAGGAGTTGCGTATCTCGGTTCGGACGATGGTCTGGTTAGAGCGATAAATATCGCCAACGGGAATCAACTTTGGGAAACTCAAATCGGACCGGAGATGCCATTCATCGTAGGGAATGATCGATTAATCAGCTCCCATCCCATACGCACATCAGTGCTCGTTGAGGATGGACAGGTGTTTGCGACTGCGGGACTATTTCCAAGCCAGGGGGTGTATTCCGTCGCGCTCGAAATTTCGACTGGCGAAGTTAGTTGGCGGCGAAAAATCTCGCAATCTCCCCAAGGCTATCTTCTGGCTGACTCAGGTAAGGTCTTTGTGCCGACTGGGCGAACGGAACCGTTTGCTATGAAAAAAGCTGATGGCAGCTTTCTTTTTAAATTGCCTTCTCCGGGCGGAAGCTTTTGCATGCTCACCCCTGATGCATTTTTTGCTGGTCCTGGAAATAGCTCGATGATTCAGGGTAAACCGAAGAAATCAAATGCCAAGATGCTTTCGTTTCAAGGGAAACTATTCGCCGCGGGGAACGGGAAAATTTGGACCGCCAACGGAGCGAAATTGGTGGGTCACGACATGCGATCCGTGTTGAAGGGTGAAGAATCAGTTGCGTGGTCTGTCGATTGCAAACTGGATCAATCATTGATTGTTTCAGGACAGCCTGGGTCGCTGACGCTATTTGTGGCTGGCGGTTCGGAAATCAAATTGTATGACGCTCAAACTGGCCAATCGAAAGGCCGTTTATCGTTAGATGATTCGGCTGCTGAGATTAAATATCTCGCTGTAAGCCGATTGTCTGACACGGGCGAGGAAGTCCTGATCGCTTCGACGAAATCCGGCGAGGTCTTTGCCTGGCGAGGTTCTGATGAGGAAGAGTCGAGTGTGTGGCCCAAGTCTAACACGGGTGACACGGAAACTGTCTCTCTTGGCGAGGGTTCTAAACAACGAATTGGCGAGATCCGTCGATCTCTGAAATCGCCGCGAGGCTGGGCGCTGGTACTGGAAGATCGTGACGGTCAACTTGTCGAAGGATTACTGCAGGAGACAGAATTGCGAATCGTTTCTCTGGTAACAGACCAACGTGATGTTCAGCGCTTGCAGGACGATTTTCAACGCAATGGTCAGTACGGGCATCGCGTATCGGTTTGGCAACATGACATTGCTGAACCGCTTCCATTTTCCAAGGGTCTTTTTAACCTCGTTTTGGAAGCGAATCCGACTGGCCTTAATAACGAATTGCTGCTGGAAATGGCGGCAGCCGAATCGGGTTTCCTCTGGCGGGCGGGTGAAAAGGCTCCCATCGAAACTGCTCGTCGAAGCGGAACAGGCGTTTGGCGACATCAATATGCAAATCCAGAAAACAGTGCATCGACGGCCGACCAGATTGTCGGCAACGCCTCGGAGTTTCGTCTGCTTTGGTTCGGTGGCGTTGGCCCTAGTCGCATGCCAGATAGGCATCTCAGGGGGCCAGCACCCCTCACCGCTGGTGGCGCGGCAGTCATGCAGGGAGACGGCGTGCTGATTGGGATTGATCCAGCAAATGGGACGGAAAGATGGCAACTCGAAATGCCTGAATCCGCGATGCGATACGTGACGCCGTTTGATTCTGGCTACGCATGTTTGACGGTCGATGGAACTCGCTTGATGGTTGCTGCTCGACGAGAACTTTGGGAGGTTGATGCATACTCGGGGGAAATTACCAACAAGACGTTAGTTGATAACGAGAATTATTGCTGGGGATACGTTGCCGAGGCGGAGGGGTATCTTTACGCGTCGTTGATGAAATCATCGGCCCCACGTACCGCGGTTGATAAAAAGACGCGTTTTACTTATGTCGATTCTGATTATCGTTCTGAACGACCACTGGTGACCAGTCGTGAATTTCGAAAATTAAAACCGGATGGCTCTCATCGCTGGTCACACGTATCTACGGGCGTGATTCTCAATGGAACGATTTCACTTAATGACCAGCAGGTTGTCTTTGTCGAGGCGCGGTCTAAAAAATGTCTCGAGCATGACACCGATCGAATTCCAATGGCGACTTTGATGGAAGATGCTTACCTGGTTCGGTTGTCGCCTCAAACGGGAGAAATCACGTGGGAGGTTCCACTGAAATGGGAGGGCGCAAAGAATGTACTTTATTCACAATTGTCGAATGACAAGATCGTCCTTACCACCTCCAAGAGCATCAATGATAGAGCGCATTATATGATTCGCGTGATGAGCGATAAAGATGGATCGTTGATTTGGGAGACTGAGCATGAGCACGTTAAATATGGTCTATTTCATGGTGAGCAGGTTCATCATCCGGTTGTTCTGAATCGTCCTGACGGACAGGTTTTGCTCGTTGCCGAGCCCTACCTCTACGACCTCAATACAGGCGAACAAAAAGTGCCTTCGGCGGTTGGGGCGGATTGGGCACTCAGACGACCGGGGCATAGTTGCGGGACATTATCGGGAGCCGGCAATTCTCTCTTCTTTCGCGCCAGTAACCCAACGGTATTGAATCTGGCTAGCTCTCAGTTCACACCGCTGGCGCCGACTCGTGCAGGCTGTTGGATTAACATGATTCCGGCTGGTGGCCGATTGCTCATTCCGGAAGGGAGCGCTAGTTGTGTCTGTCAGTATTCCCTCCAAACTTCGATGGCATTTGCACCTATCAATCCAGAAACGACGGATGTTGGGATACCTACTTTGCCAGACCTTATTCCGACCGTGAAGGTCCCTCCTGTAAGGCCGCTTTATCGCTGGGAATTCGATTCAAAGAGTGCAAGAAATCAATCAATTCAGCCTGTTATTGGAAACGTTTCACTGTCGGCTGCGGAGCTGCCTAAATTTTCCGACAACGGTTTGGTATTTGGCGAAAAACAGTGGCTTGCCAATAATTTTGATTTTGCTAACTTGCCGCCAATGCCCGAAACAATCACGTTAGAAGCGCGCGTTTCCGTTGCCGAGTGTCCCGACTGGACCGGAATCGTCGGTGCCGTGCAGGATAATGGAAGTTATGAACGGGGGTGCATGCTCGGAATCCATGACGGGAGGTTCTTTTTCTCTTTAGCCACATCCCAAAGTTTGAAGCTGACTTATTTGATGGCGCCGGAGGCGCTAGAGAAAGGAAAGCCTACGCATCTGATCGGTACATACGACGGAAGTACCATGCGTTTGTATGTCAACGGCGTAGAGGTTGCCCAAAGTCGCGAACAGCGAGGAGGCTTGCTGGTCGATGAAAGAAGTTGGTTAACAGTAGGTGCTTACAAGGACAACGACGAGTTGTATCCATTTCAAGGCGAAATTAAATCGGTCTCCATTTATGAGGGTGTTTTGAAGGCAGGTTTGACGCAACCTGCAAAAGATACCCCTTGAATGTGAGAACAATACGAAGTCGGAAATATCAAATAGTCAATAATTGATTGATATTAAAGCCGCAAAGGCATTCCCAACCAATCATTCAATAGCGAAGCGTCGCAGCCATAGACATCCGTTCGAAGTCAATCACCTTTAAAAGTGAAAACGTTTTGTTGTCCAACCAAAATTAGCCCGTCACTCAAACTGAATGAATTATGTCGCTCGATGTTCTGCGTGGTTTCGCGTTGCTGGGAATTCTCATGGTTAACATTCAATCATTCGGATTGATTGATGCAAAATACATGAATCCAACCGCGATGGGCGAATCGTAAGGAACGTCGTATTGGTGTTAGTGTATCACTTTCGTGTTTTTCGGTTCGAAATTCATGGCGATTTTTTCGATGCTGTTCGGTTCTGGCACTGTTTTGATGTGGCAGCGGAGTAGCAAAGCAGGTCGAAAATCAATGTGGTTACACTACCGGCGGATGTTCTGGTTGTTGCTATTCGGGAGTCTGTTTATCTGCCTCGCATACGTCTGTATCGTCATGCTGTTTTGCCGAAACGGTTGGTTGAGGTGGTTGCAAAATTAACTGGCGGCAGTTGGCCAGTTGGCTTTGACGAACTATCTACTGCAAACCATTGTCTGTACGACTTTGTTCCACGGTTCCGGCTGGTATGGTTATCTGAGTCGCAGCCATTTAATTGGAGTCGTTTTGGTGTTTTGGATTTGGCAAATGATCGGATCAAATTTGTGGTTGAAGAAATTTCGTTTCGGTCCGTTTGAATGGTAATGGCGCTCGCTTAGCTATTGACGCTTACAGCCGATTTTTAGAAATTAATGTAAAGGAATGTCTTGATTTTACTCCAGGGTGACAGTCAGTTCTGCTGAGAAAACCGACTCGGGATCAAATCGCTCCGATAAAGATTTGTAGATTCCCGCGATCGTTCGCTGAGGCGTTTTTGTTATTTTTTTTCCGGAAGGGAGCACGACCGTTACGGGCTGATCCAGATCTACGAATTCGTCATTCATTCGAATCGTCAATGATTTGACTTTGTCTGCTTTTGCGATTTTGAATTGGGCGGCACTTAGAGAGTTGGCGTTGGCTTTTGAGTCTCTTTTACCTGTCATCGAAACCGAAACGTGGCTGCCCCCTGCCCTGTTCTCCTCGTCTACTGCCAACCAATAAAACCTTGGATGTGTGCGGCCGGATTGGAACCAAACAATTTTTTCTGGCAGTGGTTCACGGGTGAATTTTGACATCCAGGGTACTGCAACCCGATCATCGCGGTTCATCCAGTGTCCGTATTTTTCATGAATCGTCACTTCGTGTTGATATCCATCTGGATCATTTTTTTGCAGATCCGCTAACTTTTCTTTCCATTGGCGTGCGATTCCATTGCGATTGTAGGCTTTGTCTTGTCCGCCCATATGCAAAGTAAAGCCAATGTTCCTTAATCCAAGTGGAGAAGCATTGTTGGGGTGACCGGCCATCATCGCCGCGGCGGCAAGTTGGTCGGCCATCCGAGGAGCTAGTTGATACACGCCATCTCCCCCAGCGGAATATCCCATGATGTAAACCAGATTTGGATTGACGTCCTCAAACAGAATGGCGTCCTCAATGATCCTCGTGAAAAAGTCATCGATATGTCCTTGGTGCCAAAGGTTCCAGGTATTCGTTGGTGCTCTCGGTGCTAAATAGACTCCTTCTTCAGGTTCATAAAGCCCAATTTGGTTTCTCCATTGTTGGTCATTGACCCTGGCCGCCGTCCCGCCTCCACCATGCATCGAAATAAATAACCGTCGGCCTGACTTCGGTTTTTTTCCAAAGACGCGGTAATCAAATTTCATCTCTAGGTTGTCTAGCCGAATAACCTTGTCGGTCCACTCTTTCTTGCGTTGATCGGTTAATCGATCGCGAAAGTCCTTCAACAGGATGTCAGAAGCTTGCTTCGCTTGAGCCTTACTTAAAGGAATCTTCGAAAAGTCTTGATCGGCCAATTGGGATCTGACGGATTCCGCTTGTTTCGCCCACGAACTGAGTTCTTTGATCGCGTCTTGGTTGGGCGAATCAGTTAAGCCGTAAAGGCTTGGGGCGTTGGAAAATAAAGCGGAGAATATCGTGAGAACGATGAAGCTGGTGCGGATCATGGACTTATTGAGCGAAGGAAAGCGGATTGAACATCCCCAGCATACGTCATATTGGGGACGAATCCCATTGCCAAAGTGTTTGAAAATCTTCAAAATTTAGGGATGCGTTTGCCTCGTCCCTGCCCCATTCGCAGAGTTCTTTAAAGCGAGCCTTTTAAAATTAAAATCCGCAGTCTTAAGAACTGATGGATTGCAAATAAAGCGATTACCGGAGACGGATCTCTGGTAATGCGAAAAAGCTAGGGTTTTTTATTTTGGATCTGTGAAATAGCCTGCCCTCCGAATACAGAGTGAAATTGTTTTGCATGTTTGCACAAGCTATGATGAAGGAGACCGATTTTGGTGGGCGGCCTTTGATCGCTGCGCTATCGAATGAGTTATGTCCCCAAACAATTCACTAGAGGCTAGTTGAATTCAAGCAGGTGACTCGCTCGCCAGGGAAAACGTCTGAATATGTTTCAAAAACTCTTGTTGCTTAATCTAAGTTGTGTCGAATTTTCAGTGTTTTGCATGGTCGCACTTGTTTTGTCTTTCAACAGTGCGCACTTGTGCGCTGGCGACGGAAATCAACAGTCCGACGAACCGCAGTCGCCGTCGGAAAAGTTTGAGTCGAGTACGTCTCCGTTCTTGAAGACTTATTGCGTTGATTGCCATGGCGCAGATTCCCAAGAGTCAGGGCTGCGGTTTGATCAGATCGGCCATGACCTGTCTGACTCCCAGGCTGTGCAGATTTGGAGCGATATTTTTGCGCAGGTTCAATTTGCTGAGATGCCGCCAAGTGACAGCGATCAGCCATCGGTTTGGGAAAGGTGGCGTTTCGTTGCGTCGATTGAAGCCGAATTAGAGCGATTTAATGCAGGGTTTGGACTAAAAGAAAAGATGTTGCTACCTCAATATGGTAACTACGTCGATCATGAGACATTGTTTGATGGAAGCATTACAGAAATGCCTTACACGCCTGCTCGGCTGTGGCGGCAGCGACCTCTTATCTATGACGCAGTATGGGAAAAAGCCTATGGTCGGGCGCCTTGGTACAGCGTCAAGATTGGAGGTACGGGTAATCATTTGATCGAACGTGGTCCGCACAAGGGAAAGCTCCTAGCGCATCGTTATTTTGCCGATGCCAAATACGCGAACCCGTTTTTTGAATTTGTTCATCACGCGTCCGGTTTCACGGATTACTCGACGATCGTCGCCGATCAGTCCTCGTTAGAGGCCTTGATGCTGAACGCGGAAACAATGGCCGAAATCATGACCAAAGGTCAAAAGGTCCGGATTGTTACGCAGGTAAAGAACAAAGGGAGTCGTACTGGAAATAACGAAGCGATGTTCGTCGGTGGCGTTACAACATCCGCAAACGAATATCGTGGTCGGGTTCCCGTTATTTTTCGAAAGATTATGGATGCTGAGGGTACTGTCCAGCAACAAGACTTTCGAGAGGCGTTAGATGTCGCCTTCAATTTGTTTTTGCGCCGCCTTCCAGCTGAAACGGAATACGAACATTACTGGGGAAATGTTTTCCAAAAGAATGCTTCATTGGGCAACACAATGGCTTTACAAGCCGTTTTGATGTACGTGACGTTATCGCCCGAATTTGTATACCGAATGGAATTAGGGCTTGGTGAAAAAGATTCGGACGGCCGACGTTTTCTTTCACCTCAGGAGTTAGTCCATGCGATTAATTACGCGCTTCATAATCGGCCAGCGTTTGGAATTGATGAAATTGAGACCATCGACGTCTACACCAAAAAGAGCGAGGCACCCATTCGTAAAACAATGTCGACTCCTAATCCCGCATGGGCTGCGAGGCATAGCAATTTGGTCGAGGAAATGCGGCAGGGCAAACTGAAAACGAAGGAAGATGTTGAGCGGGTCGTCAGGCAGATGTTGGATGTCAAGAGAAAGCAGCGATCCATTAATCACAATCGGACATATCTGACGACTGCGAACCCTCGGGTGATTCAATTCTTTCGAGAGTTTTTTGGTTACTACAAAGCAGGTGAAGTCTTTAAGGACGTTGAGAAATTTAAGAACCGCGAAGGTTTTAAACATTTTAATGCAGGCACCGCATCAAAATTCGTCTATGACACCGATAGTTTGATTCAGCAGATTCTGGCCGAAGACAAAAATGTGTTATACGAATTGTTGACGACAGACAAAATTGTCGTGAGCTATTGGAACGGCAGCAATTCCAAGGATCAGATAAAGAAAGCCCGAGGTGAGAAGGCGTATCTGGAAACCCATCACTTGCAGGGTTACAACCTCGACCCATTTGAAATGGCTTACGAGTCCGGAGAGAGCGGCAAGGCTTTACAGGTTTCACGCGATCAGCGTTGCGGAATTTTAACTCAGCCCAGTTGGTTGGTAGCGCACAGCGGCAATTTTGATAACGATCCGGTTCGCCGTGGTAAATGGATTCGTGAAAAACTTCTGGCTGGTACTGTTCTCGATATTCCAGTGACAGTCGACGCGCAAGTCCCGGAGGACGAGCATCAGACGTTGAGGGAACGCTTTCGTGTCGTTAACGAAGCGGAGTGTTGGCGGTGCCATAAAAAAATGAATCTACTCGGGATGCCTTTTGAATCATTCAATCACGTTGGTCGGTGGCGAGCCAATGAGAAGGGCAAACCAGTGGACGCGTCAGGCAGCATCGACTATTCAGGAGAGCCGGCGATCGAGGGAGACGTTCAGGGGGTGCGGGAGATGATGGAAAGACTTGCGACTTCTGATCGAGTACGACAGAGTTTTATTCGACACGTCTTTCGATTCTGGATGGGACGCAATGAAATGTTGAGTGATTCCAGAACTTTGATTGCAATGGATCAAGCCTATGTTGAGAGTCAGGGAAGTTTTCGAGAACTTCTAGTCAGTCTGCTTACCTCAGACTCATTTTTGTATCGGAAATAGAGAAATATGAACAAAATCAATCGTCGATCTGTACTCAAGGGAGTTACGCTTGGATCGGGCGCTTTAGCGCTTTCGCCATTCATTAAAAGCATTTCTGCAGCGGATCAAAAGCAGGCTCCCAAGCGTTTTGTTTTTGTTGTCAAAAGCAGTGGCTTGCAAGGCGACTTTCTTAATCCTGATGGTCTGACTCATCGCGGTGAGACACTGGTAGATGAGACGCTTCAGGGGCGTAAACTGCCTGAGAGTTTGAAGTCGCTTGAGTCCTTTAAAGACAAGTTAACCATCATTCAAGGCCTGAGCGGTAAGATGACGAACTCCGGTCACAGTTCATTTTACGGTGCGTTGGGTGGTTATAAAGCCTCTGCCCATGCTCCCCCGTTATTTGCAACCATTGATGGCCATCTTTCGGAGAAATTCCCGGCGGTGTTCAATCACCTGGGGTTTAAAATGGGAGAAGGAAGCCAGGGGACGACTTTTCCCGGGATTTCTGCGAAGGGCAAGGGGAAGCAACTCCCGTTCCAGCAAAACCCACTCAGTGCGTTTGAAAATGTTTTTGGGAGTATTCTGGAAGGTGGTGACCTTAAGAAAAAGTACACTCGGACGGGCAATGTGTTAGATGCTATGTCGGATGACATTAAGAAACTCCAAAGGAACTTGCCGGCCGTCGAGCGCGAGAAACTTGGACACTATTTAGACGGATTTGAGGCACTCAGAGACCGGCGAATCAAATTGGTGTCGATGCAAAAAGTTTTGAAGGAAAATGCTCCGGAACTCAATGAGAAATATACGTCGTCGATCAAAACTCACCATCTCGAAGCCCATTTTGATATGGCGTCTGCTGCATTAATCACCGGACTGACTAATGTTGTGACCGTCCATGCGGACGACTTAAATTGTGTCTATTCGGGTATTGGTGTGGGAAATAACGTCCATGCAATCGGTCACGGTGCAGGCTATGCGACGCTCAGCTCACAAGATTGCCGAAATGCCATTCGAGCGTTTCATATTGATTTGATCGCTTCGATGGCGGCAAAGCTGGATAAAGTTCCCGAAGGCAACGGAACGATGCTCGATAATACGATCATCGTCTACACCAGTGATAACGCGGCTAACCATCATTCCTTTGGTTTGGATTGGCCAATGGTAGTTCTTGGGAATGGTGGGGGGGCACTGAAATCCAGCGGGCGTTACCTGTCCTATCCTCGCTATGGGACTCCCAATCATAATCATACTATTTGCAATTGGTTCACAACGCTGTGCCATGTTGCCGGAGTTCCACAAGACTTTTTTGGCCAGCCTGATATGGCACTTGGCAAACCGGAGAGCCAATACGGTCCCTTAAGTGAGTTGATCGCATGATGGTGCCAATCGACGAACTGCGATTTATATCGCACCAAAAAATTGGTCTCGCTATCTACTGTTTCGTCTTGGTGGCAATCTTTGTCGGGGGCGTAGCTGAAGGGCAGCTATCAACTGAAACCGAGATTTTAAGCGACAAGGCAGTTGTACAGTTGCTGCAGACTAAGGGGGCGGACCTTTCTGATCAAGATCTAAAACGTATCTGTACTAATCGTGATCTTCACGATCTCGATTTGTCTGGGTGCAATCGTTTGACGAATGATGGATTCAATTCCATCTCTAAACTTGCGAAGTTAGAGTCGCTAAACCTGTCGAACTGTAACCGCCTTAGCAGTGCGGTTTTCGAAAAGATAGCGGGAATCCAAACCTTGCGAAGACTGAATATTAGTGATGCCAGATTTGATGTTCGGGAAGCTGCCGAATATTTCAAAACGATGCCAAAGCTCCAGTGGCTTGAAATCAGAGGCGGGGCAACCGGCAAGACTCTTGGTTTAGGTGAATTGACTGGGCTGATCCATCTAGATATTTCTGGCGGTAAAATCACAGATGCTGATCTTAAAGAGCTGGCACCGCTAACGATGCTGACCTATCTCAACGCGAACGGAAGTCGCAACTACCATTCCAATGGTGGGCTAACCAACGAGGGTATAAAGCACTTGGAGAAGATGACCTCTCTCGAGTTCCTCGGATTATTCGGTCATCACAAACTGCGGGCGGAGGGGTACAACCCGTTATTTATTAAACTGACTCGTCTGAAAAAACTTGAAATGGGTTTTAACTGGCCGCTCAAAGGCAAAGATATTGAGCTGCCTACCTCCGTTGTGGATCTTAATTTAATGGAGTCGTTTCAGCTTCAAGATGACGCAATTGTAAATCTCCAGAATAAGCAGGGGTTGCGGACGCTTAATTTATTTTATTGTTTAGAGCTAACTGACAAGAGTCTTGAGTCCTTGCAAGATTTGCCTCGGTTAGAGTCGCTGAATTTGGGTTGTATTAAAGAGTTGACGAATGAGGGGCTCAAAAACCTTAAGGGGAACACGGGGCTGACGTATTTGAACCTTGGTGATAATGATAATTTTTCAGATGTAGGACTTGGGAATCTTGAGGCGATGGTTTCCCTCAGAGAATTGAATTTATGGAGCGTGCCAAATTTAAGAGGTGATGGCTTAGAGTTATTAGACTCGATGCCTCAACTTAGGACGTTAAATTTGGCAGATTGTTCGAATCTGACCGACGCAGCAATCAGGCACGTTGGTCGAAGTACTAATTTGGTGAATCTCTATCTTGACAATTGCACCAAGATCTCTGACGAGGGTGTCAGTGAACTGAGTAAACTTTCAAATTTACAAGAATTAACCCTCGACGGCTGTCTTGGGATTACCGACAAATCGCTGGCCAGTCTCATCAACCTTCATTCCCTTGAATACCTAGTGCTTTCAAATTGTCCCCGCCTGACATCTCAAGGGATTGCCAAATTGGAAAAGGCATTATTGAATTGTGAAATTGTGAGAGATTGAAACAGGGTCAATCTAAAGCGAATTTTGAGAAGCCTGATTTGCTTGGAGGCGTCAAAAGAATAGTCCTTCTGGTTTGTTTATAGATTTTTAAAGTTCAAATGACAAATGTATTCTTTAGTAAGATTTTTCCAGCGGGTTTTATTCTTGTTGGCTTGATTTTTTTTGCGTTAGGTGTCGTCCAATTTTTTGAGGCAAAAGCAACTTCTTCATGGCCGTCGGTTGAGGGGAGAGTCTTGTCAGCAAAAGTTGAGTCGAAATCTTATCGTAATTCGGATGGCATGAGTTCGTCGAAATTCCGTCCTGTGGTTAAGTATTCCTATTCGGTAGACGGAATAGACTATGAGGGGGCGCGGTTGGAAATTGGGAACCAATATCATGGCAAGCCTCGTCGTGCGCAAGAAGCGATTGCTGCTTATAAAAAAGACAAAGCCTGCACGGTCTACTTTGATCCGAATGATCCTGAGTCCGCGGTGTTAGAAAATGGCGTACAGTTGGCCAATGTTTTCTTCTTTCTATTACCAATTGGTTTGTTCGCGGTTGGTATTTTAAGTGCGATTTGTATTCCTTATGCGATTCGCCAAGAAGAGGCCAAAAAAATGCGAATCGCTGCATATCAAAAGGAGAAGGAAAGATTGGGTGCCTGATTGTTGCCGTTTTTTGCCCCGCGAAAGTCCCGAACAACGATGCCGACGCCGTTTTATCAAAACCGCTGGCTGGGTTGTTTGTTAAAACCTCTCGCCGTGGTTGGCTCAGATGCGGAAAGCTCTACTCGTGTATACGGACTTGAGAGATACTGCTGATAGCCGTTCGACTTGTTTCCGTGGTTGGTAAAGAAATCGACGCGGGACGCCCCTTCCTTCAAAGGAATAATTGCGGTCCATGCGTTTGTTTTTTCGTCCAACTGCATATCCGTCCATTGGTCCTCCGGAATTCGCTCGTGAAGGAACGGCGCGGAGCCGGCGGGGGCTCGGTCATAGATCCACCAGATACGTCCATTTATTGGCTGAGGTCCTTCACCAAAACTCACACGAACAAGTAGCCGATCCTGGTCGATTTTATGGCTTGACGTCGGAGGGCTCAGCAAAGGCTCGCCGCCAAAGAAGTGGTTCCAGAGAAAGGCCTTCCTATTCTGTTCGTCCTTTGCCGTCGCGATATGCGGCGTATGATAGTGCCCACCACCTGGTTGATAATAGATAGGAACTTGAGGATGGTTTTGCGCGCCCCAAAGAATGTCGTAGGCGACATAGTCATGGGTTCCTGGCTGGAACAAAATATCGACGCCGCGTTCCATTAGCCGATCCCAATTTTCGGTTACGCACGCGCTAGACCATAAACGATCCGCAAAGGTTTGCATTTTGTCCACGGAGCTACCCGCTCTCATATCTTTGCTGCTCTTAGATCCAACCATCACACGCTGATAAATTTTCGCCCGTTCTTGATTCAGATCGATACCGCCGTCCCTGACGGATTCAAAGAATGCTTCGTTTGCCGCTTCCACTTTGTCCATTACTTTTTCGTCGGCTCTTCGAGTTGGTGAATAGTAGGCAAACGCAATGTTGGAGCAGGTCGCGGTAAAACGTTCGTCATTTATTAACGCGACTGCCGGCGATATGCCGTTTTTGGAACTTCCCGATCCGGCTACTTTGCCTTTTTCAAAATAATCTGTCTCCGCATAGGCCGCCGTGGTCGCTCGCATTAAGGTCATCGACCAAATCCAGAGTGTCGTGTATCGCGGATTCAGATCCTGCATAAACATCCGCATCATTTTTTGTTCCAGACCCCGTTTACCCGGGATCTGCCTGAACGCCTTGACGTGTGTCTCAACGACACCAACGCCACCTGCCAGCAGCTTGGCTTGAAATTCAGTTGGGCGATTGTCTTCCATCAGCCCTTCATACGCATTGGATCCGGTAATGCTGAAGCCCTTTGCTTTGCCTTCAAGCGGCACAATCAGACGCACGGGAATCCGGTAATCCTGTCCCGGCCACCAATCGGCGACATTGATCTCGATCAGCTTCTGTCGCGTTGCACCAACGGAATGCCAATCCTGTAGAACCTTGGTGTCAAGCGTAGTCTCGTCAAGGATTTCTTTGGTACTAAATAACGAATCAGTCGAAACAATCGGGGATGTTTTCGGCAAGTCCCGCGTTTCACTTTGGGCTTCGGGTATCGTTGGAACGGGTTGCCGTTTCGCTCTTTTGGCAGCCATCCGCAGCAAACCCTTCTTTTCTGAGTCGGATAGAGTGCCGTCTCCATCTTTGTCAATTTGCGGGCGTCGCTTGAGAACTTGCTGCCAGACGACAGCCTCTTCGGCATCAGAGATAGCCCCATCGCTATTCGTGTCAGCTTGCGGAAAAAGCTCAAGAATCTTCTGTTTTATAGCATCGTCAGCCTGTACGGTTGATAATGCTGAAATCGCTACGATCGCCCAGCAAGCCACAAGTAAATTAGTCACGGCTTGAACCTTTCATGTGTTTGGATTAGCTTCCCGTCTGTGGGCAATCAGTGAAAAAGTGTCGGTTCTCACTGGCCACCCTCGTGGCATCTGCCGTTGGGAAGCAGCCCTGCCAGTAATCAAAATTACTTTGTTAGTTTGTCTACGAAGAAATCAATCTGCGATGAGTATTTCGTTTTCGCGCCCGGGTACTTCAAATGGGCTTCTACTTTGAGCGCGTCTGTTTTTTCTTTAAGTGCGATTCCAAGGTTGACGTGATGAATCAGCCAGCCGCGAAGTTTCGTTCGATCGGACGGCGGTTTGGAAGTTGGCGAAGATCCGTAGCTCATAAAGATCGGTGGATCGTCGGCCGACACGGTGTTGACTGCTTCGTAGAGCGCGGCGGTTTGGTTCGCTTCTTCCAAAGTCTTTGCTCCCCACATTTCGATACGCAGCTTTTCTCCGTCTTGCTCACCGTTAGCTGGAACCAAAATCGAACCGTCTGGATTCCTCCCGCCCATCAGGGGACCTATCGTCTTTTGCCAAAACTCAGGACTGTTGCCTGTTTGGCCTCCGGCGGTGGCGACGCAGGTCAGCCGAGTTGATTCTCTTTTGATTGGGTCGGAACTATTGGGGTTCGCCATGTCATCGGTGAACGCCAGCCACATGCAAATTTGAGCGCCAGCAGAACCTCCGAATGTGGCGACTTTGCTTTTGTCGATGTTCCAATCGCCTGCTTTGGAACGCATAAACTGCAATGCTCGCCGTGCGTCGTGATAAGCGGCCGGCAATGGGGCGATTGTCCGGTAACGGTAGTTGATAGCTGCGACGGAGATGCCTGAATCAAGTAGCTGAGATAATTGATCAGCTTTTAGTTTGTCTTTGCTGCCTGAACTGAAGCCTCCGCCGTGAATGTAGATCGCGAGAGGCGTGGGCTTAGATGAGTCGGCCAGCCAAATGTCGAAAACCTGGCGTTCGTGTTCGCCATAGTTGACGTTGGCAAAACTTGGCACTTTTCTCGTTGGGTTGGCTCCAGTTGCGGATGGACCTGTTTTTGCTCTCTTGGCAACTTGTCGTAGGATAATTCGCTTTTCGGCTTCGGAAAGTACACCGTCTCGATTTTTGTCAGCATTTGGAAATCGCTTCAGAGCTTTTTGGAAAACCGCTTCTTCCTCTGAATCCGAGATTACTCCATCGCTGTTTGTGTCAGCTTGCGGGAAGAGCTCGAGAATTTTCCGTTTTATAGCATCGTCTGCCTGTACGGTTGAAACTGCTGAAATCGCTACGATCGCTAAGCAAGTCAAAAATGTTTTAGTCACGGCTTGAACCTTTCATGTGTTTGGATTAGCTTCCCGTCTGTGGGCAATCAGTGAAAAAGTGTCGGTTCTCACTGGCCACCCTC